>Ga0111163_1037_pt1 | contig 18703 bp, 19 predicted proteins | sample DeeMarSeWOR28_12_FD_80262 | JGI IMG/M metagenome (GOLD analysis project Ga0111163, IMG submission 80262) | Nitrospira bacterium SG8_35_4 | reverse complement strand
TGAGGCTATTATCAAAGAGGCTGAAGCCGGCATTGTTAAAGGCTGAAACTGAATGAAAGAGTGCCTGCCAGAATGGAAGTTCCAGGTGATATTCATTGAAAAACTTTGCATACAGAATCATCGTTCCGATTGACTCCGCTATCAATACAAAAATGAGCATCCCCTTCATGAACCTGACAATGCCTTCAAGGGAAGCTACATTCAGAGATTCCTTTATCAGGATCCGCTGCGCAATCCCTATCTTCTGACCTGCAAACAGCGCAATCCATGTAGCCATGGACATATAGCCGAGTCCGCCTATCTGGATGAGCACCAGAATAACCGTCTTGCCAAACATCGTGAAATCAGCAGGGGTACTTTTTACGATGAGGCCGGTTACGCATACTGCAGACGTTGAAGTAAAAAGGGCGTCCACAAGGGTAATGCCCTGCGTTGTCGCGTACGGGAGAATGAGCAGTCCGGTGCCGGCCAGTATGGTGATAAAAAAACCGACCACCAGCAGTTGTTGAGGTGATATTTTTGATGATGAAAAGGATTCAGCCATTCTTTACACTTCTTCCCGCAGCGCCTCAAATCCCGATACGATATCGAGCAGTTCGCTGGTGATCGCATTCTGCCGTTCGCTTCTGTAGAAGGCGTTCAGTTCGTCAAGCCGTTCTTCAATGTTCTTTTCAGCGGACTGCATGGACATCAGGCGGGCCGCGTTTTCACTTGCCATCGACTCTGCAAAGGCACGGAAAAGAGATACAAAGATATACTGCCTGAACAGTGCAGAAAACAGATTCTCCCTCTCGATGGTGAAGGCAGGCAGTACATGCGTGGGCCACTTTTTCTTCTGAATGGAATCGGTCCACGCGCGGTCTATGGGAAGGAGAATGACGGTCTGCGGATGATACGTGATCTGTGATGTGAGTTTGTGGTAAAAGAGCGCCACCCTGCTGATTTCCCCTTTCATCTGCAGGTCCGTGATGTTCATGACCGTCTGCTGAACGGACAGGGTGATTCCGGGCAGCCCGCCCGGCAGGGGATAGACATCGGTAACGTCAAGTTTTCTCTCTTCGAGGCTTGCGCGGGCACGTTCTCCCATACACACAAGGACATCATGTTCAGCAGCTCTTTTTTCTTTGCTGATCTCACTGGATGCATAGTCCGCAATCTGATCGTTGAAGCCCCCGCAGAGACCCTGGTCTGTGCCGAAAACAATGTAATAGGTACCGCCTTTTGTACTCCCCTGTTCAAGCGCACTCATCGTGCCGTCCTTTAAAACAACCTGAAATCCCATTTCAATCGAACGGTAGTAATCACCGAGCGACCGGACTGCCTGTTCAAAGTGGTGTATATTCACAGCGGCAAGTGTCCTCATTGTCTTTACAATATCCCTGAGGTCTTCGGCACTCCTTATGTTTTTTCTGATGGATTCTATGGATAGCATGGTAATGTCCGCACAGGCACGGTGCAGTGTGCCCCCTACATGCCTGTCATTGCCTCCTTTGCAGCATACAGTATCGCCTTCTTGTCCTCATCTCCCAGTTTTTCTCCTCTCTCAATTTTCAGACCGATGTCAGAAAGTTTTGTCCTCACAGCAGCCTGTATCTTGTCTTCAGTCTCATCAATGGTATCAACAGGAATATCATCAAACAGACCCTCTGTTACTGAAAGAAGAACGCATATCTGTTCAGGCACAGACAGGGGGGTATACTGGTCCTGTTTCAATACCTCACGCACCCTTCTCCCGCGTTCTATTGTTTTCCGGGTCTGTTCATCGAGTCTGGTGCTGAACCGCGCGAATTTTTCAAGCTCCTCAAACTGGGAATAGGCAAGGCGCAGATTTCCCGCTACCGCCCGGTATGCCGGAAGCTGTGTCTTGCCGCCCACGCGTGAGACTGATTTGCCGACATCCACCGCCGGCAATATCCCTTTCTGAAAGAGGTCAGGTGACAGATAGATCTGCCCGTCCGTTATGGAAATAATATTCGTCGGAATGTATGCCGACACATTCTGCGCCTCTGTTGCAACAATGGGAAGCGATGTGAGAGAGCCTCCGCCACGCTCCTTTTTCAGATGCGTGGAGCGCTCAAGGAGGCGTGAATGAATATAGAAAATATCGCCGGGGAAAGCCTCCCTCCCGGGCGGCCTCCTCAGAAGCAGTGAAAGTTCACGGTACGCAATGGCGTGGTTTGTAAGATCATCATAGATGATGAGCACATCTCTTCCCTGTTCCATAAAATACTCTGCGATTGTTGTAGCAGCATAAGGGGCGATGAATTTCATGCCCGGCGGGTCTTCTCCAGCTGTGGATATAACCAGTGAATGCTCCATTGCTTCATGCCGGCGGAGGTCCTCAATAAACTTGGCAACAGATGAGCTTCGCTGGCCTATGGCGCAGTACACACATATCACGTCTCTGCCCTTTTGATTAATGATGGCATCAAGGGCCAGAGCGCTCTTTCCGGTCTGGCGGTCGCCGAGGATAAGCTCTCTCTGCCCCCGCCCGATGGGGATAAGCGCATCTATTACCTTCAAACCCGTCTGCAACGGCACGCTCACCGGATCACGGTCCATAATAGCAGGGGCATCGCGTTCAATCGGTCGTTTCTCAACAGCGCTGACCGGCCCGAGACTGTCCAGCGGACCGGCCGTGGCATCAAGCACGCGGCCGATCAGGGCATCACCAACAGGCACGTCCATCACCCTCCCTGTCCGTTTGACACTACTGCCTGCATGGAGGTCATCACTTTCCGAAAAGAGAATAACCCCTGCCTCGTCCCGGTCGAGGTTAAAGACCATTCCGGAGACGCCGCCCTCAAGCATGACCAGCTCCTCGGACTCAACATTGGGGAGACCTTCAATAAGGGCTATCCCCCTTCCTACGGACTTCACCCACCCTGTTTCGTGAATGGAAGGCTCAAAGCGGAATTCATTCACCGTTTTATCAAATGATGTAAAGGCTTCAGAAAGCAATTCGTTCAGGTTCTCTTTATTGTTCACGACCCGATTACCTTTCCAAACTCTTTCTCCAGAGACGTGAGATATGCATCCAGATTCCAGCCGAGGGTGTACCCGTGTGCACGCAGCTCTATCCCGCACAGAATGTCCTTTGACTGGACAAACTTCGGCGGTACATCCAGGCCGGTAATCCGGCGTACGGTTTGACTGATCGCCTCCAGTTTCTGTTCAGGTAGTGCAAAGGAAGTCGATACCGTAATCCCCTCTCCTGAATCCTTCAGTTTTGTTTTTATGGTATCGAGTTCTTCCTGTTCAAGGGCGCTCATTTTCTTTAAAAACATCGCTGTCATGTGCTCCTCAAGGGACATATCAGCAAGATCAGAACATACCTTTCTGGCAAGAGCATACAGTTCATGCGCCATCCTGTTCCGGAGATTTCCGAGAAATGCCTCTTTTTCCTGGCTGACAGCCTCACGCCATCGTGCCTTTATGTCATCAATCTCCTTCCGTGCCATGTCAATAAGTTCTTTTTTCTGCTGTTCCGCAGCTTCCTTTGCCGCCGCAAGCATGTCCGCACGCTGTGAATCCAGGTCCTCGTTCTTCTCTATGTAGCGTTCAATTTCCTTTTGGGCCTGCTCGCGTTTCTGTCCGGCCTCGTTCAGCCTTCCGGCGATTGCCTCCTCCCGTTTGTCCATGGCCCTGATAATCGGGCCGTACAAAAATCTCTTCAACAGAAAAACGAGTATGAGAAAATTGATGATCTGCGCTGATACCGTAAACCAGTCAATCACAGCTTATCCCCCGACTTTCCTGATGAAATAATTCCAGAACGGATTGGCAAAGATCAGGATCATTGAAACGACAAAACAGTAAATGGCCGTCGATTCGATCATGGCCAGACCGACAAACAGTGTCCGGGTGATTACGTTCGCCTCATCGGGCTGCTGCGCAATGGAATGGAGTGCCTGAGCAACGGCCTTGCCTTCTCCCAGCGCCGGGCCTATGGAGCCGATTGCTATCGTGATCCCCGCCGTTATGATGGATGCAATGCCAATAAGACCGAGAGTGTCCATTATCATTTCCCTCCTTTTTCAGTATCTGAAAATCCCCCCTCACCCCCCCTTTTCAAATGGGGGATAACACGGCTGTCATTCCCGGAGCTGACGGGTGAATTATCAATACTCTTTTTTTTATGGGCCTGCGTTGCTGATGCGATATATACCATTGCGAGCACGGCGAATATATATGCCTGGACCAGGCCGGTGATCAGACCGAGTGCCTGCATGATAACGGGAAATACCAGAGGAATGACCGAAAGCAGAATTGCCGCTATCATGGAGCCGCTCATGATGTTGCCGAAAAGCCTGACCGCAAGGGCAATTGTCCGGGATATCTCCCCTATGATATTTAACGGCAGCATGAATAATGCCGGTTTCGTGTATGAACTGAAGTAAGCCCTCGCGCCTCCCTCGAGGATTCCAAAGAACGGCGTTGCTACAAATACACAGAGCGCAAGACCGACCGTTGTTGACAGTGAGCCGGTAGGCGGTTCATAGAATGGAAAGATCGTCAGCAGGTTAGCAACCATGACAAACAGGAACAGCGTTCCTACAAAGGGAAGGTACTGGTATGATTCTCGCCGGCTTATCGCCCTGATCTGGTCATACATTCCCTTCACGAGTATTTCGAGAAGGTTCTGCCACCGCGACAGTGATGTTCCTGTAGAAAGCTTTCTCGTCACCAGCCATGACCCGATCGTGAGAAAAACCATAATGCCCCATGTAAATGCAATCGTAGCATTTATCTTAAAGACACCCCATTGCCACAGAATGACTGTATCAGGACTGATTTTCATAATCTTACCGCATTCGCCCTTTACCGGAGACAGGTGCCGGGGAGCCGCCGATTACTCGGGTCAGGACAAACTTTACAGCCATAAACCCTGCCAGACAGACAGCGAGCCGCCTCCAGTCGTTCTGCATGACTATGTAAAATATAGCCATGGCAACCGTCATTCGCAGATAGAAACTCCCTATGCTCAGCAATACAGGACTCCGTGACCTCGGCAATGCTCTGACCGTCCACCAGAGACCCGCATGGTAGAAAAGGCTTATCACGCTTCCTGCAGCAAAAGGGATTATGTATTGCATCCAGTCAGTGAACAGCATTTCTTACCTCATACCTCATACCTCATACCTCTTACCTCCTCGCCTCACTCCTCCCTGCTCTGTTTCTTCACCCAGTACCAGGCATTCCAGCATCCGATCACAACACCGATAACAAGCAGCATCAGGGTCCACGAATATTGAGAGGGCCATTTCCTGTCAACCCATATGCCAATGCCAAGAAATATCAATGTAGGTATTGCCACCGACCAGCCGACAAGGCCGAACATGCCGAGCCCTAACCACACGCTCCTGTCCTGATTTGCCCGTGCCCTGATCTTGCGCTCTTCCTTTCGCCGAACTTTTTGCGTGAGGTCGTCCATTATTTCATGCTGCCTGTTTTTGTGTAAATCATTCATTACGTCTCTTTTCCCAGTTCAAGAAATTTCCGGACGAAATTTGCCTCAAGCTTTGCAATTGCTGTGCGCGAACTTCTCTCCCTGTCATCGAGCAGTCTGAAGCTCTTTTCCACGGTATCTTTCAGGGTGCCGAGGTCAGGGCCTGTTGCGGCCTGCGCTGTCGAGACAAGCACGTCAGTCCCGTATTTCACGAGCACCCCTTCACCCACGGCCATAAATACTTCTTCCCCCGGGACAGTTATGTAAGAGAGCAGCCCCGGTACAAGCGCTGAAACAAAATCAACATGCCTCGGCTTGAGACAGAAAAACCCGTCCTTTCCTTCTGCCGTTACCTGGGCCACTTCTTCCTCAATGAGGACCTCCGTGGGCAGGAGGACTTCTTTTTTCGCCTCCTCTGCCCTGCCGATCATATAGAGGGATTTCTCGGGATAGTCCGTAAACCCGTCATTGAGAATACGTTCAAATCCTGAAAGAGCGTCTTCCAGTGCGACCCGTCTCCCATCCATCCCTGTAAACTGCTCAGTGGTAAAAAAGGGCTGGGTCAGAAACCGCTCAATCCTCCTCGCCCGGTTCACGATCCTGCGGTCATCCCGGGACAGCTCCTCCAGTCCGAGCATGGCAATGATGTCCTTCAGGTCTTCGTAGAATGCAAGTGTTTTTCGTATTTCCTGCGCCACACGGTAGTGCCGGTCCCCGACAATATTGGGCATCAGCATTGATGAGTTTGAACGCAGAGGATCGATCGCCGGATACAGTCCCTCGCTTGCCCGCTTTCGGGAAAGAACGATTGACGCGGTGAGATGGGTAAACGTGTGCACCGCCGAGGGGTCCGTAAAGTCATCGGCAGGCACATACACCGCCTGAACAGAGGTAATAGATCCGGTCCTGGTGCTGCATATCCTCTCTTCAAGTTCAGACAGCTCGGTTGCAAGGGTCGGCTGATATCCAACTCTTGATGGAAGCTGCCCCAGAAGGCCCGAAACCTCTGAGCCGGCCTGTATGAACCTGAAAATATTATCGATCAGGAGAAGGACATCCTGTTTTTCTGTGTCCCTGAAATATTCAGCTATCGTCAGTGCGGTATGGCCTACACGGAACCTGGCACCCGGCGGTTCGTTCATCTGACCGAAAACCATAACAGAACTCTTCAACACATCTGCAGCCAGCATTTCACGGTAAAGCTCCTCTGCTTCCCGGCACCGCTCTCCGATACCGCAAAAGAGACTGACCCCTGAATACATGCCTGCCATGTTATGGATAATTTCTGTAATCACAACAGTCTTTCCGACACCTGCCCCGCCGAAAAGACCGGCCTTCCCGCCCTTTTCCAGAGGTGCAAGAACATCAATGGCCTTTATCCCGGTAAGAAATATGTCCGAGGAAGTCGAACGCTGATTCAGGGGGACCGGTTCCCGGTGAATAGACCTGATTTCAGTGTCCGTTACTGCCCCCTGTTTATCGATCGCCTCGCCAAACACATTGAACATGCGGCCGAGCAGGTTCCTGCCGACAGGCGTCTGCAGGGTGTGCCCTGTGTCGAATACACGATCCCCCCTGAACAGGCCCCGTGTTGCGGTAAGTGCGATACCCCGCACGGTGTGCGAGTCAAGGTGCATCATGACTTCAATTGCTATGGTGTTATCGTGACCGGCGCGCAATTCGCTGTTAATGGGCGGAATAGTGTCAGGGAAACGAGCATCAACCACACTTCCTCTGACCGAACTGATAATGCCGCGGGGGTTATTCTCGGTTTTAGTCATACATCGCAATGAACGATTCCATGAGCCGGGCCTGACATCAATTACAGACTCTCAATGACTTTTTTGAGCTTACTCTGAACCCCGGATGCGATTTCCCTCAACGCGGGATTTTCAACTGCCTGCATTGATGCCACAGGGTCGATGGCCGCTACCTCCACACCGCCTTCGGTCTCCTGTACAATAACGTTGCACGGAAGCATGGTCCCTATCTTGTCCTCTGCCTGAAGTGCCTTGTGCGCAAATGGAGGATTGCAGGCCCCGAGAATCTGGTATTTCCTGAAGTCAATATTGAGTTTTTTCTTCATTGCAGCCTGAACGTCTATCTCCGTTAAAATGCCGAATCCCTCTTTTTTCAGTTCATCCGTCACCCTGACGATCGCTTCATGAAAATCAATATTGAGTTTTTTGCTGAAGTAATACTGCATCGTTCCAATCTCCTTCTTATATTTTCATGTTCCTTTTCACTATCGAAAACCTCACTTCCCGGTGATGAGCATACTCATGAATCTTCTGTAACTATAAGAACATTAGATACAATTACTATTACATAGTTCTGATATTGTAATCTTATCATCATTAAGGATATTGTCAAGATTATGTACACGTCACTTTCAATCGGCAGGAAATGATTGCAGGCCTTCGGGACGGACATTTGACAGGTCATCAGGGATGGAGATAAATCGGATGTTCTTCACAAGGTTTCCGGGATCCATGACGGACGGGGTAATTCAACTCCGTCCCATGAAGATCAGCGACGGACCATACCTGCGCAAACAATTGGCTGACAGAGAAGTGGTTTCATACACTTTATTAAGCAGACCCGTTTCCGGGTCCTGGTTTCATGTGTGGCTGAAGATGAAAAAAATATTTAACTTTGCTTATATCATGGTTGTTGACTCTAAACCCGTCGGATTCGCCGGACTCTACAACCTCATACCCGGTCAATCCGCTGAAATGTCCCTCGTTATATTCGACAGGGGCAACAGAAGACGGGGCTACGGCAGCAGGGCATTCGATTTAGTGGTAAATAATCTGCAAACACATTCCATAGTAAAAAATATATTTGTAGAGTATAAAAGTAATAATATGGGTGCACAATCATTCTGGAGCAAATGCGGGTTCCAGTGTCTTACGGGATCAAGGCTTCAATATACATTAAAGCAAAGCTCATAAAGAGCTGTTAAACCGTTAAAGCTTAAACATGCGAAGGAGTCAGGTCAATTTCTCCGGTCCGGTCTCTTTCTCACGCTGTTCTGTCGAGCTTGTACAGAAACATGGTGATCACGATCGTCCCGGCCAGCATCATTAACGGACTGAACAGCCACAGGGTGAAGGGCACGGCAAAGTAGTAACTTCTCATGCCGAGGGTGTAGTGCATCGTCCCCATGTTCAGGGCATGTGAAACAGTCTCAGCGGATACCATGTCGTCCCGGTCAGACGGAATGTTGATCATAAAGTTCACGTGATTGTAGTACCGGATGGTCAGGGCAAAGTTAAAGAAGGCAAAAAAGAAGTTTATTACAATAAGGATAACCTTTACGAGCCACAATGCCTCATTCCGGGAACCAAAGACATTGAGGGCATGAAATATCCGGGGCACCGTCTGTCCGCTGAAGAGAAGATTAAGTGATCCAAGGGAGATCAGAATTGATGCGGAAGCGAAAAAACTCGCAGCCATGATCCAGTTCCGGAGGGTCTGCACCGCAAGGATATCACGTTTTTCATTCATGATCATCTCTACCCAGGTGTGGCGGAGCCTTCCTGTTATGCCGTAGGATGTGGCTTCAGGGTTCCTTTTAGTCTGGTACATCAGGTGTATGTGATAAACACCCAGTATCAGCAACGAAGTCAGCACCAGTATTGGTTCAAGTTGCATATTGGTCACCATAACTGAACGTCCATCTCGTACATCATTGCCCGGCGAAATAATGACGGTAAACGAAAGGGACAGAAGTATTCATATCGAAATTTTATCATACGCAATGATAAAGTAAATGCCTTTGCCTGTTATCACACTGAATAAAAGTTCTGCACAGGCAGGGGAGTGCCATGAAAAAATTATATATGTACATTATTATAGTAGCTGGTATCTGTTATGATATCAGGTGTGTGCGCCTGGAACAGAGTTGAACTTTCATATATGGAATGAATAAATTTTATGCTGCTTTAATCATTATTTCGGTCCTGCTGCTGCACGCCGCATACGGCGAGGAAGCAGTCCTCCGGCAAGCAGGAATTGATGAAAAACTCGGACAGCTGGTCCCCGACGATCTTACCTTTACCGATGAAAAGGGGGCCACAGTGACCTCGAAAGACCTCTTCACAAAACCGGTCATCCTCTCATTGATTTATTACAATTGCCGCCACATCTGTCCCGCGCTTCTGTCCGGGATTTCGGAGGCCCTCGATGCAATGGACCTCGAAACAGACAAAGACTTTTCTGTTGTAACCGTCAGCTTTGACGAGACCGATACACCGGACATGGCACTGAAGATGAAAGAAAATTATGTCAACTCGCTGAAAAAAGAATTCTCTGATGAATCCTGGAAATTCCTGACTGGCGACAGGGAGAATATCACGAGGCTGACTGAGGCCGCAGGATTCCGGTTTACGAGGGAGAAGGAGGGGTTCCTTCATCCGTCATCATTAATCATTATTTCACCGGAGGGAAAAATAACGCGATACCTCTACGGCACCTCCTTTCTCCCGCGTGATCTTTCCATGGCAGTGTATGAAGCATCTCAAGGAAGACCCGGCAAGAGCGTCGGCAAGCTGCTGCTGTACTGTTTCAGCTATGACCCTGAGGGGAGGAAGTATGTTTTCAATATTCTGAAAGTTGCAGGGACCGTTACCATACTTTTTGCAATAACCTTTATAGTATATCTGAACGTTTCAAACAGGAAATTTCAGAAAAAGAGGCCGGACTGTGGCGGAAGATAGAGAAAACAGTGTGCCGAACAGGGGTTTCTGGAAGTACGAGGGAAGGCATTCAGGCCTCGGCTCATGGATATTTACGACCGACCACAAAAGGATAGGAATACTCTATCTCACATCACTGGCAATATTCTTTAGTGCGGGGGTTGTTTTCGGGCTCCTTATGCGGCTCGAACTCATTGCGCCCGGCAGGACGATCGTGTCAGCCCAGACCTACAATTCCTTTTTTACCCTACATGGCGTGATCATGATCTTCCTGTTTATCATCCCGGGAATCCCGGTCTCGCTCGGCAACTTTCTGCTCCCGTTGCAGATTGGTGCGCGTGACGTCGCGTTTCCACGCATTAACCTTTTGTCATGGTGGCTTTACATAGCCGGCGGCGTTCTTGCACTCCTGTCACTGTTCACAGGAGGAGGCCCGCCTGATACCGGCTGGACCTTTTACGCGCCCTACAGTATCCGGACCGGCACGAACGTCACCCTCGCGGTATTTGCGGCATTTGTTCTCGGTTTTTCATCCATACTGACCGGCATGAATTTCGTCACCACCATTCACCGTCTCCGTGCGCCGGGAATGTCCTGGTTCCGCATGCCCCTTTTTGTATGGACGCTGTATGCAACGGCATGGGTACAGGTGCTTGCAACCCCGATTCTCGGGATTACGCTGCTCCTTATTATCCTGGAGCGGCTGTTCGGGGTCGGATTTTTCGATCCGTTAAAAGGCGGGGATCCGATTCTCTACCAGCATTTATTCTGGATATACTCCCATCCCGCTGTGTATATTATGATTGTTCCCGCAATGGGAGTCGTAACGGAAATTATTCCGGTCTTTGCACGGAGGACGATTTTTGGCTACAAAGCCATCCTCCTGTCGAGCGTCGGCATAGCAGCAGTCGGGTTTTTCGTGTGGGGTCACCACATGTTCACAAGCGGGATCAGCGACGCGTCAAAGGTGATATTTTCACTCCTCACCTTCCTGGTTGCAATACCCAGCGGCATCAAGGTCTTTAACTGGCTGGCATCTCTGTATAAAGGCTCGATCAGGGTCGATACCCCCCTGCTCTTCACCCTCTCATTTATCTTTCTTTTCTGTATCGGAGGTTTTACCGGGCTCATCAACGGCACCATGGCAACAAACATCCATATTCACGGCACGCATTTTATCGTGGCCCATTTCCATTACGTCATGTTCGGGGGCACTGCCTTTGCTTTCTTTGCAGGACTGCACTACTGGTTCCCCAAGATATTCGGCAGAATGTACAGCGAAAAAAGGGCGAAAGTGGCCTGGTTTTTTCTCTTCACCGGCTTTAATGTCCTCTATTTTCCCATGTTTGTTCTCGGCTGGCAGGGCATGCCGCGAAGGTATTATGATTACCTTCCCGAATTTCACGGCCTGAACCTCCTGTCCACCATAGGGTCATGGATACTGGCGCTGGGGCTGATATTACTCTTTGCGAATCTGATCAGGTCGATAAAAAAGGGGGAGCCTGCAGGCGGCAATCCATGGAAGGGAACGACGCTCGAATGGACCGTGCCTTCACCGCCTCCTGTCGAGAATTTTGAGGAAATTCCCGTTGTGACACACGGGCCGTATAAGTATGAATAGATCCTAGCTTGATTATGATGATTGTAAATAAAAAAAGTATTGGTTGTCATTCCCGCAGTCAGCAAGCGGGAATCCACGCAGCTTACAGGAACTGGATGCCCGATTAAAGACTTCGGGCGTGACGGACAACGTCTTATGAGGCTTTACAAATAAATGCATAAATTAAGATGATCGAAAACATTTTAAATAAAGCAGCTGAGAAGCACTGTGACTACACCGGCTCAAAAATGGGAATGTGGATTTTTCTCTATACAGAGATGCTGCTCTTCGGAGGCATGTTCCTTGTTTATGCGGTATACCGCTATGATTATCCGCAGGAGTTTCATCTCGCCGCACAAGAGCTCGATGTCACGATCGGATCCATTAATACGCTGATTCTTCTTACAAGCAGCCTGACCATGGCACTGTCCGTTGCTGCCCTGCAAAAAGGGAAAAAACAGTTATCTCTTGTTCTGCAGGTATTGACCATGCTGCTCGGCGCCGCCTTCCTGGTAAACAAATATGTAGAATGGGGTGCGAAATTTTACCATGGAATATATCCGAATTCCGAAACGCTCCTGTCACAGAGCAAAGGCTCAATCATGTTTTATGGCCTCTATTTCGTCATGACCGGAATTCACGGACTGCATGTGCTGATAGGGATGGGGGTATTCTTATTCATGATTGTATTTACAGTGAGGGGATCTGTGAGTCCTGCAAATATAGTCAAACTTGAAAACTCAGGTCTTTACTGGCATTTTGTTGATATTGTGTGGGTCTATCTGTTCCCGCTATTTTATCTGATTACATAAAGGACAGAGCATGGATCACGCTAGAACAGTACATACGACATCCGGTTTCAGGGCTTACATAGTTACCTGGATTGCCCTTGTCATCCTCGCCGCAGCTTCAATTTTTGTAACTTCACTGGATACCGGGGTATCCGGAATTGTTATCGCCCTTATTATTGCTTCCGTAAAAGCAGCACTCATACTCTATTTTTTTATGCATCTCAGATATGAGAATTGGTTTTTCAAGCTGGCCTTTCTGCTGCCGATCGCTGCTTTTGCGTTTTTTATAGGCTTTACGTTTCTGGATATACTTCTTAGATGAGGGTGATGAATGACTTTCAGTAATTCAACAGCTGCAGCAGACAATGTCTTCATGTTCATTCTCGTTATTTCTGTCGTCCTTCTGGTCGCAATTACGTTTACCATGATTTTTTTTGTGCTGAAATACAACAGAAAGAAAAACCCTGTGCCGAAAAACATCGAATCCAATCTCCTGCTTGAAATAACCTGGACCGTTATTCCGACCATCCTCGTCCTCGCCATGTTTTATTACGGGTGGAGCGGCTTCCGGTTCATGAGGACAGTACCTGAGAACGCAATGACGGTAAAAGCAATAGCCAGAATGTGGTCATGGCAGTTTGCATATGAAAACGGGAAACAGTCAGGAGAACTGAGAGTTCCCCTTGGCAGGCCGGTCAAGCTCATCATAACGTCACAGGACGTGATTCACAGCCTTTTCATCCCTGCCTTCAGAATCAAACAGGATGCTGTTCCGGATCTTGAAACATTTCTCTGGTTTCTCCCGGACAAGACAGGGGAATATGACCTGTTCTGTTCCGAATACTGCGGGGTAAAACATTTTTCCATGGTGTCAAAAGTTATTGTCATGGCCGCGGAGAATTTTCAGGCATGGTATGAGGCCGGCGAAAAGGCAGGAGAACGTAAAATGGAAACCGCAGTGCCTCAGGGCGCAAAACTCCTGGATGATAAGGGATGTCTTGCCTGTCACACGCTTGATGGCACGATAGAAGTCGGCCCGAGCTTTAAAGGACGGTTCGGGATGAAAGTGACTGTCCTTACCGGTGGTAAAGAACATGAAATACTTGCTGATGAGACCTATATAAAGAACTCCATCCTGCATCCGGAGGCTGACATCGCAAAAGGGTTCGACAACATCATGCCCTCCCAGAAAGGCAATGTGAGCGAAGAAGAGATCAATGAAATTATCGACTATATCAAAGGGTTGAAATAAAATTTCTCCTACTTCCTGATACGGTAATTATATCCTGTCAAACAGCCTTTTAATCACAGTGAAAATATTTCCCTTGACTTTGACTCAAAATTCAATACAATGTAGCTATAACAATTTATTCACTACTGGAGGAACACCGAAAATGAAATATACTATGTCCATAATTACATGTCTTATAATGGTTTTATCCCTTTATTCGGTCTCCGGCTGCAAGGCGCAGCCGGAAGTAGACAGCACACCCTCTGTTGCTCAGCCCGCTGCGGAAGAGGCCCGCTCATCTGCATCAGCCCCTGCGGCGCCCGGAAACGAATCAGACCTGCTCGGGAGAATAAACAGCTCCCTGTCTGCGGTTGCCGAAAAGGTAAAACCGTCAGTGGTGAACATATCCACGACCACTACGGTTTCGATGAAGGGAAGTCCTTTTGGCGACATGTTTAATGATCCATTCTTCAGACGGTTCTTTGGCGATCAGCTCGACCCCCATGGCGGCATAAAAAAATTCAAGACCTCTGCGCTCGGCTCAGGGGTGATTGTGAGCAGGGAAGGCTTTATTCTTACCAACAGCCACGTTGTGAAGGATGTTGATGAAATTAAAGTTATCCTGTCGGACAAGCGGGAATTTACCGGCAAGCTCATCGGCACTGACCCCCAGACAGACCTCGCGATTGTAAAAGTAAAGGCCAATGACCTGCCTGCCATTACAATCGGCGATTCAGGAAAATTAAAGGTTGGTGAACTGGTCATTGCAGTGGGAAATCCATTCGCTCTCGGCAATACCATCACTATGGGCATCGTAAGCGCGGTGGGGAGGTCCCACGTCGGCATAGCTGATTATGAGGATTTTATCCAGACCGACGCTGCCATCAATCCGGGAAACTCGGGCGGAGCCCTGGTGAATATACGCGGAGAGCTTGTGGGCATCAATACCGCCATATTCTCGACCACCGGAGGCAGTGTGGGGATAGGGTTTGCCGTTCCTACTGCCATGGCCGAATCGGTTATGGACAGCATTATCAAGAGGGGCAAAGTCGTCCGCGGATGGCTCGGCGTCAGCATCCAGAACCTGACCCCGGAACTGTCAAAACACTTTGATGTCATACAGGAAAAGGGCGCACTCGTTACGGATGTCGTAAAAGACAGTCCTGCTGATAAGGCAGGGCTCAAACGCGGAGACCTGATTAAGGAGTTTGAAGGGGAGGCCGTTGAAGACTCGTCAGGTCTGCGGAATATGGTATCAGGCAGGCTACCGGGAACCAAGGTAAAGATAAAGCTGGTCCGGCTCGGCAGGGAGATGAACATATCCGTCACCCTCGGAGAACTGCCCCAGGAGATGGCGATGGCGAAGAGTACGGTCGACAATGTTATGCAGGGGGTTTCTGTGCAGGATCTCACACCTGAAATAAGGGAACGCCTCCGGATCCCTCAAAATGTAGACGGTGTCATTATCACGAACATCGACGGAGAAAGTCCCGCATCAGAGGACCTGAGGCAGAACGATGTGATACAGGAGATAAACAAAAAAAGTATCCGAACCGTGAAGGATTATAATGAAGTGGTTTCCACGATAAAGCCGGAAGACAACGTGCTCATGCTTGTGTACAGGGGAGGAGGATTTATGTATGTCGCAATCAACCCCTGATCCGGCATTCCGGAACAGTATTGTATTTGCAGGGGGAATGGATAATCTATTGAACAGAAAGGAATGGACCATGAAAAATATATGTATGCTCTTTTTGACATTAATCCTGACAACATCTTTGATGATTGCCTGCACAACTTCCGAGCAGCCCGCAGCGCCATCCACCCAGTCCAAGCAGGACATTCAGTCATCTGAAGCAGGAAAGAATCTGTTCAAACAGCATTGTGCTGCCTGTCATCCCGATGGCGGCAATGTAATCAAACCGGAGAAAACGCTCCATAAGGAAGCTCTTGCGGCGCATAGTATCAAAACACCCGAAGATATCATAGGAAAGATGAGAAATCCCGGACCCGGCATGAGCATGTTTGATACAACAACCATTCCGGATAACCAGGCACAAGAGATTGCAGAATATATCCTGAAGACATTCTAAAGTGCAGCTGATGAGGCTCCTGTTGATTCGCCGCGATTAAAGCACCCGGAACCCTGAAAACATGGTTGCGGTCTGAACAGATATTGATCTTACCGAAGACAAAAGAGAATACTCATGGATTCCATAAAAGAGAGATTCCCTCACATCCCGGAAAGAATTTCAGGCCTTGGCCAACTGGCCTATAACCTCTGGTGGAGCTGGAATCCCTCCGCACGAATGCTGTTTAAAACACTCGACCGCCAGGCGTGGAAAGAGAGTGTTCACAATCCGGTCAGAATGCTGAAGGAAATGCCTGCTGAAATTCTTGAGCGTGCATCCGTCAACACCCACTACCTGATTCACTATGACGAAGTGATGTCCGAATTCAGAAACTATACCGCCTCAACTATCTGCTGGTTTACGGAAAATATCACGGCGGCGACCTGTCTCCCCGTGGCCTATTTTTCGGCTGAATTTGGCTTACACCATTCTCTTCCTTTTTACGCAGGAGGCCTCGGCTTTCTCGCGGGGGACCATGTCAAGGAGTGCAGTGATCTCGGCGTACCGCTCATGGCCATGGGGTTTATGTATCCCGACGGATATTTCCGCCAGCGGATCAGGGTCGACGGATGGCAGGAGGACATCAAGGAAGAACTGGTCAGAGAGTCAGCTCCCATCTGCAGGGTCTATGACAGCGCAGGCCGTCCGCTTGTCGTCGCAGTGCCGTTTCTCGACCCGCCGGTATACGTTGCGGTATGGAAAGCGGAGGTCGGCACGGTCCCGCTCTATCTGATGGACACGGATATAGAACACAATACGCCGTGGAACAGGGGAATCACTTCACAGCTTTATACCGGCAATATCGAGCAGAGGCTGCTCCAGGAGTATGTCCTCGGCATCGGGGGGTGTGCGGTACTCGAAACCCTGGGCATGCACGATTTTATCCTGCACCTCAACGAGGGACACACTGCATTTGCGCTTGTAGCGAGAACCAGAAAAGAAATCGACAGAGGAAAGAGCTGTGACAAAGCCATCGAATATGTTCGTACGACCTCGGTCTTTACCACACACACTCCTGTGGCAGCAGGCCATGACGTGTTTCCCTTTTCTTTAATGGATAAATATTTTACAGCACACTACGGCTTCTGCGGCCTCGACAGGGAGTCCTTTCTCCAACTCGGTGTTCACCCGGATAATCCCGCCGCAGGCTTTAACATGGCTGCACTGGCCCTGCGGCTGACCGCGTATCACAACGGCGTCAGCAAAAAGCATGGCGAGATTGCCCGCACCATGTGGAAATCGCTCTGGCCCGGAAGAGAAGAAGACAGCGTCCCCATTGACCATATTACGAACGGCATTCATGTGCCGACATGGATTGAACCCAAGGTAGAGCTTCTCTTCAACAGCCATCTTGGCAAAGACTGGAAGGACCGGCATGACGATCCGGAGTTATGGGACGTTGTCGACAGGATCCCGAACAAGGAACTGTGGCAGATATATATGTGGCTCAAGGTAAAACTGATCAATGCAGTGAGGGAACAGGCCCGTATCCGCTGGGTGAATGACAGTGCACATGCCCTGAATGTAGTCACCTGCGGTACCCTTCTTGACCCGATGGCATTCACCATCGGATTTGCACGCCGTTTTGCTGCATATAAAAGAGCCCACCTCGTGCTCAGCAATATCGAAAGACTCAAAAGAATGCTCAATGACCGCTGGAGACCGGTCCAGATCATCTTTGCAGGAAAAGCCCATCCGGCCGATGATGAAGGCAAGAGGATACTCCAGCGCATATTCAAAGCGGCATGTGATCCTGCACTGGGAGGAAGGATCGCCTTTGTTGAAAATTATGACGAACAGCTTGCCCAGTACCTTGTCCACGGTGTTGACCTGTGGCTGAACAATCCCGTCCCTCCCCTTGAAGCGTCGGGGACAAGCGGTATGAAGGCCGCGCTCAACGGGGTCCCCCAGCTGAGTATCCTGGACGGCTGGTGGATCGAGGGATACAACGGCAAAAACGGGTGGGCATTTGAGGGCACAGGGTCGGACGAGAGGGACGCGGACGCGATCTACGGTCTGCTGGAAGATACAATCGTACCCCTCTATTACAGGCAGGACGAAGACGGTGTCCCGAATGACTGGGTCACGGTGATGAAAGAAGCGATTAAACAGACAGGGCCCCGCTTCAGCGCACGCAGGATGGTAAAGGAGTATGCGCTGAAGTTTTATCAGCATGCATTAAGGACCGCTCAGGGAGGGTGATAGCAAAATCAATAAATTGTAACGAGTGACGTGTTACGGTTAACACGGAAAAAGCTTTTTCCCCGTTACTCGTCGCTTTATTGGGATGCGCTCACGCTCTTTATTCCCGTTACCGCCCTCGTAGAGCGGTGAAAATTATGAGTCAATGATATGTGAGAGCAGGATCTTAAATGCTATTTAGCTCTTGGTGTAACATTTTGCATTGCATAATGCAGCACATATTTATAGCATAATCCTGAAAGCTTTATGTTTGATAAGCTGAATCAAATTGAACAGTGTAGATTGCAAATGGCAATCAACAGATTTTGCTTGTCAGAGGAATAAAGACTCAACATATTTATCATCAGAACAGATCACTGCCAGAAATTGATGACATTATATACTTATCATCAGAATTGGTGAGGGTTGATGAGTCAAGATAAATTTATAGTATTAATATTCTGCTATAAGTGATGGACTGATGATTGACAGTTGAAAGTGATTTCAGGACATGTTAAACAAGCTCAATTATCAAGCCTGAACTCGGATCCCTATCTGCTGGGAGCATTATTAGTGAATATTTTCATATATCCTACTCTGACATCCCTCGAATCGCCTC
>Ga0111163_1007_pt1 | contig 18714 bp, 17 predicted proteins | sample DeeMarSeWOR28_12_FD_80262 | JGI IMG/M metagenome (GOLD analysis project Ga0111163, IMG submission 80262) | Nitrospira bacterium SG8_35_4 | reverse complement strand
TGAGTTATTGAAAGGGGTATCCTGAGATGAAACTTGCGGTAGAATAAACACAATAAGGCAGCGCAGATAATAAACTTTCCGGTTCAGGTGTGAATCCTGTCTCTCCATACTATAATTTTCTACTTGTATTTTATTTGTATTTCTGGTATTTCTTATAAGTTAAAAATATCAGGAGGTATCATGAAAAGAGTCAGAAATTTTATTATTATCGGCTGTTCGTTAACTTTTTTATATGGCTGCGTCCTTGCCTGGATCGGCGTGGGAGCCGGAGTGGGCATCGGCGCTTATAAATTCATTGAAGGACGTCTCGAAAGAGAATATCCGCTGTCCTATTCAAGGGCCTGGGATGCAACAAACTCTGCGCTGGCAAACCTCCAGATCAGCATATCTGACAGCACCAAGGGCGAAACAAAGGGAACGATAGACTCCGTTCGAAAAGACGGGAAAAAAGTCCTCGTCTCCCTGAAAGACCGGGGACAGGGCGTGACAACCATATCAGTGCGCGTAGGTCTGATGGGCGACAGGGGTCTAGCCGAACAGGTGCATGATGAAATAGCGTCGGTAGCCGGTATACGCTAGCGTTTAAAGCAGTCTGTCCAGTGAAGCAGTTATTGCACGGGAAGCAGCGAGAAACCCTTTACTTCTCAACATCGTCAGCAGCTCTTCAGACGCAAGCGACTTGAGGAACGCATTCCTTGTTTTTGTGTCGGTTATCTTTGCTGATGCCTTTTTACGAATTGTTTCGAGGAAACGAAGATAACGGTCAAATTCTTTTCCATACAGCTTCTCCATTTCCTTTCGTATTGCCTTTGAAACAGCGGGACTGGCTCCGCCGGTGGATATGGCAATGGTCAATTTCCCTCTGCTCACAACAGACGGAACAATGAAATTCCCCTGAGTAGGGACGTCAATCACGTTTACAAGATTGCGCGCATCCGCTGCTATTCTCTCGTTCGTCAGAACTGAAGAGGTCCCGGCAATGACGATGAATGCACCCCTGAGATCACCCCTGCGGTAGTTTCTCCTTATGTGTTTCAAAAGACCTTTTCTTTTCAGTTTTGTGAGATTTTCTGTTAGATGGGGGCTTATCACCTTCACGGATGCACCGGCCCGGATCAGTGCGCGCACCTTGCGTTCAGCCACATTTCCGCCGCCAACGACAACAGCTTCTCTTTCGTGCAGGTCAATGAAGGCAGGATAATATTTCACTGCTTAATTATTGAATGATGAAATAAGTTTCTTTGCTTCATTCGATAATTCAGTGGCCGGGAATTTATGGATGAGCGTTGTCAGCGTCGTGATGGCATTGTCCCTCTGGCCCAGGTTTTCGTAGGAGATCCCAATGTAATACAGGGCCTCTGATTCTTTTATTGAACCGGGATAGGTATCAAGCAATGCCTGCAACCGCTGGATCGCTGCTTGAAACGAGCCCTTTTTAAAATAAAATTCACCGACATAAAATTCGTGCTCTGCAAGCACCCGCTTACAGGATTTTATCCGGCTTTCTGTAACATCCATGTACGGATTCCGGGGGTACTCCCTCTGGAGTTTTTCGAACTCGGCCAGTGCCTTCTGTGCGATCGTAAAACTCACATCAGGGGTTTTTATCCTTTTAAAATAAGACATGCCGAGCTGGTACTGGGCATATGACGAGAATTTGTGCTGTTCATGCACCTTCAGAAAATTTTCGTATTCCGTAACCGCCTCTTCATACAGTTCATCCTCAAAATATGAATCAGCGATTTTCAGTTTCGCTATCAGGGCGTATTGCTGCGATGCATCCTTGGCAATAATGGTCTGAAGGATTTCCCGGGCCTCTTCATAATACCCCTCTTTCATCTTTTCGGTCGCCTCGTTGAGAGACACCTCAGGATCAAATACAGGGGTCTCCTTTTCCGTGGTGGCACAGGAGTTGAAGAAAAAAAGAAGAAACAGGATGAATGTAAATCGGCTTAATGTTGCGGGCATATCAATCGGCTCATTTTGATTTTTCCGGTTTTCATTTTATATCAAACAGTGCACTTTAATCAAATGGCCTGTTGATTTATAGGCCTGAGTTGAGGTTAAACCTCCAGAGACGGAGGCCCAACCCCTGCATGGTCTTTCACCTGAAGCCATATTGACAATATTTTTTCATAACTGTATATTATTTTGCCCGCAATTATGCTGCATGGCTGTCCTCGACTTACCAGATATAAGAAGAGGTAACATTGAGAGGAAGGATTGTGCGTCGCAATTTGAACGGGAAATTTTTGTGCTTTCCTGCACGATTAGAGAGAGATGAAAGGAGGTAGTCAGGATGTCTGGAAAATCAAAAACGAATGTTGCAGCACGCTCAGATGCAAGAAGTGCGACTAAGCTCTGCAGTGCCTGCGGGAACAAGATTAATGTCGTTATGGATGTCTCGCCCACCGGAAAAAAGAGCATGAAACGCCTTTGCTGCGAAAACTAAATCAATAATCTCCTGCAGCATGCAGACACGGTGTTGCAGGAGATTCTGCTCCAGAATTCTGCCATACAAACAGACGGTTCATTCAAGCATCCCGTAAACCTTCCTGAGATTCATTTTATCATCATCGTCAGATTTTTTAGGGGTCTCAAGGACCATCGGCACATTTAAAATTCTCCTGTCCGAGAGAAAAGTTTTAAACCCATTGATGCCGATATGACCGGCGCCGATGTGTTCATGCCTGTCAATGCCCGATCCAAGAGGACGTTTGGAATCATTCAGGTGTATAAGCCTGAGCCTGTCCAGCCCGATACACTCATCAATTTCAGTAAGGAGTTTATTTGTTCCTTCAGGCACTGAGATTTCGTACCCTGAAGAAAACGCATGGCATGTATCAATGCAGATGCCGGCGATCCGGTCACTGCTGCACGTATCAATTATTTCAGCCAGTGCCGGGATTGATGATGTTATGTCGCCTCGTTCACCCGCCGTGTTTTCCAGTACAAGACATGATGCATACTGTCTGGATTCAACAGCCCTGAGAATTGACTCCACGGCCCTGCGTCTGGCGCTCTTCTGATTTTCACCGGCAGCGCTCCCGGTATGAAGAATGACATATTCAACACCAAGTGTATCAGCGGTCTCAAGCTCATAGGATAACAAGTCTATTGATTTTCGCAGGATCGTTTTTGACAGGGAAGCGAGGTTGACCAGATACGATACGTGAATAAAGACAGGATTAATATCATGCTGCTTCCTGAGCGTTTTAAATCGCTCCACTTCTTCATCGGGGATTCCGCTCTTCTGCCACTGCCTCGGATTATGGGAGAAAATCTGCATGGTATTGCAGTTTAAGGCCGCCGCACGCTCGATAGATTTTGATATACCGCCCGCTATCGAGGTGTGGACTCCCAGTCGGAAATCTCTCTTCTTTTTGCTCCCGCGCGTGCTCATCCAATCAGCTCCTGTCTGAGAGATACAAGATACTGAAAGTAGCTGATAAACGCCCCGTAGAGCTTTGCATTGTCAGTTTCAATACTCTTTAAAAGGATATCGCAGAAGAAAAAGGTGCACCGGTATGGCCTCATCCATCGCTCCAGACAGCACCCTGTTTCACCGATAAAGCGGCAGGCGTCATTTTCTTCCCGCTCATGAAGAAACTCAGGGATGTCCGTACCGAGGGATCCAAGAAAAAGAAGGTCATTGCTGTCATGCCGTCCATGTTTGTCAGCACAGCACACCTTTTCACACTCGGGACAGACGATTTCTGTATGCTTCTCGATAAAAGGCGAGACCGTTTTAAACGCCTCTTTCAGTTGACGCGCGAGTTCATTGCGGTCTTCGTCCGTTGACTTTTGCTGGTTTTTTGCTTTCATTAACGTTTTCGTATGATAAAGAAAGGATCAGTAATTGTAACGTAAACTCTGGTATTCCGCAATGAGCGTGATCAGTCTCTGTTAAGACAATGCAGAGGTTGAACCTCCGTTTCTGGAGGTTCAACCTCAACTCGGGTTATGGGATATCGCACACATAGATAATCTACAACCTCCCCTGTCTGCAATCATTGGAAGAGCGTTCGCCATGAATGATACGCATTAGACAAAATAATTATCAATTCATTACAATCTTAAACAGGTTATCGTGATGACAGGTTCGTGTTTTTTGTCGTTTAGAATTTTGAATTTGAAATTTATTTGTTATTTGAATTTTGGTATTTGGTATTTAAACACGTTGGGCGTGTGGCGGAACTGGCAGACGCGCTGGACTTAGGATCCAGTGGGGCAACCCGTGGGGGTTCAACTCCCTCCACGCCCACCACTTTGAATAGCGGGGAAGCTTGTTAGCGAGGAAGCCACGAGGGGCGGAAGCAGGGACGTCAGGAACGAACAGATCAGTTCCGAGGAAGTCAAATAGATTTATAAAAGCTCCATAGAACCTTTCCGACTTCTTCAATAAGCGATTCAATATGGGGCAACTCTTTTTTATGATACCCAAGTCTCTTTGAAAAAAAGAATAGATATTCTGTCTCTGCCAATGAACCGAGAGCAATGTTAATGAAGTGACGGAACTCCTTATCGCTCTTTCTGGCATGACCTTCAGCTATGTTTGATGGAATGGATAAAGCGGCTCTTCTTATTTGAGATGTTATACCAAACATCTCTTCTTTCGGAAAGGATTTAGTCAAACAGTAATTCTGATAGGCCAGCTCATCGGCCTTCCGAAAAATAATTAAATCTCGATATCTTGCCATGTCCCTTAGCTGATTAGCATATCATAATTCTGGAATTTTTTCGGCTTCCGGCTTCCCCGCTTGCTGGCTTCCTGGCTTTCACGCTTCCCCGCTTTTCATGCTATAATTTTCAATGCGCTTCATCGCCGACCTTCACATCCATTCCAGGTATTCACGGGCAACGAGCAGAGAGATGTCACCGGAGAGTCTCTGGAAGTGGGCGCAGCTGAAAGGCATCTCGGTCATCGGTACCGGTGACTTTACCCATCCTGAGTGGTTGAAAGAATTACAGAAAAAGCTCGAGCCTGCGGGCAACGGTCTTTTTTCATTAAAAAAGAAGCTGCGTGGCAGCGATGTGCCGCACTCGTGCCGGGCAGACGTCCACTTTCTGCTCACTGCTGAAATAAGCTGCATCTACAGCAAGAACGGCAAAACGAGAAAAGTTCATTCAATCGTCTTTGTCCCTGATGTTGCGGGTGCGGAAAAGATCAATCGCGCGTTGTCTCAAATCGGGAACCTGCATTCCGACGGCAGGCCCATCCTCGGACTCGACGCTAAGGAACTGCTAAAGATCGTCCTGGAGGCTGCTCCCGAAGCCATGCTCGTTCCTGCTCATGCCTGGACGCCCCATTTTTCGGTGTTCGGCGCTGCGTCCGGCTTTGACTCTCTTGAGGAATGCTATGAAGAACTCACCCCTCATATCCACGCAATTGAGACAGGACTTTCCTCAGACCCGCCGATGAACTGGCGGCTCTCGGCCCTTGACGGGATCACGCTGATATCGAATTCCGACGCGCATTCACCGGCAAAGATAGGACGTGAATCGAACGTCTTTGATACTGAAATATCGTACCGTGCACTCATTGATGCGCTGAAGACAAAGAAGGGTTTTGCCGGGACAATAGAATTTTTCCCTGAAGAAGGGAAATACCACTATGACGGCCACCGAGCCTGCAATGCATGTCTCTCCCCTAAAGATACAATCGTGCACGACTACCTCTGCCCGGTATGCGGTAAAAAGATGACCATAGGGGTAATGCACAGGGTGGAAAAACTTGCCGACAGGGAAAGCGGTTTCAAACCGGATGGCGCTCCGGGCTTTACTTCCATAATCCCCCTGGCCGAGATCATCTCTGAAACAGTGAAGGTAGGCGTGAACAGTAAAAAGGTAACCGCTCTGTACCATGCGGTTCTCGAAAAAATCGGCTGTGAATTCACGGTCCTTCTGGATGCCTCGCCTGATGAGATCGAAAAAGCAGGCTCACCCCTTCTTAAGGAAGCGATTGTACGAATGAGAAAAGGTGACATCCATATAGCCCCCGGTTATGACGGTGAATTTGGCAGGATACAAATATTCAAAGGTGCGTAGGGGCGCGGGGATGCCCCGCCAACTGATTCGTCTTATAACAGCCGAATACCCTTTGGCATGAAGAACATCATTTCCACACGGCGAAGAAAATTTAGGATCCAGCTCGTTATAACTGCGGCCCTCAGGAGGGAACTGCCAATAAACTGGCTGTGTGCTCACAACATTCCCGTCCATACCCTTGCGGCCTTGAGGGCAGGAGCCAGCAATCAGCAGCATGTAAATCCATCAGGGATTCTGGTCGTTATCACAGGCGCTGGCCTGAAGGCAAGTGAAGAAGCCGCATGCTGGATCCGCGATAATATAACTCCTCTTTTTGTCGTCAATATCGGTACGTGCGGAGTCACCGGCAAAAGACGCTCTCTTGCCCGCTGGATCAAACCTGAATATGTTTGTAATGAAGAGGGTGATCAATACGCAATTGATACACGATTCCCGGTGCCGGTGCCTGACAGTGCAATTCCTGTTCGCTTCCTGATAAGCGTTACGACATCAAAACTGGATCGGGTTCCCGCATCGTGGAAAAAGCATGATGCCGTTGATATGGAATGTTTTGCGCAGGCCCGGGTCTTCAGCAAAACCGGCATCATTTTCCACTGCCTGAAATTCAGCACGGATTATTCTGATAAAAACGCGATAACTGACTTCAATAAAAATCTTGATCTCTTGAAAGAGGAAATAAAAAACCTCTTCAGCTTTCCTGCCTGCACTGCCCCCCATTCGACGCCACCCCCGGTAAAAGGGAATACAAATGGATTACTGAAACACATTCAAGAAAATCAAATAAAAATAACCGTCATCATTCCTGCATACAACCGCGAGCAGACCATTCAACGGGCGATCGATTCCGTCCTTTGCCAGTCGAACGCGCCTGAAGAGATCATTGTCGTTGACGACTGCTCCACCGATAGTACAGGGGAAATCCTGAAAGGGTACGGGGATTCCTTGACCGTTGTGACGCTCTCGGTCAATGCCGGTCCGTCAAAGGCCAGGAATGAAGGCATCAAGCATGCGGGGACAGAATGGATCGCCTTTCTCGATTCTGATGACTGCTGGAAGCCGGACAAGTTAAAAAACCAGGTTGAATTTCTCAAAAGATGCCCGTTTTACCAGATACTCCAGTCGGAAGAGATCTGGATCAGGAACGGCAAACGGGTAAATCCCTGTAAACATCATGCAAAACCGGAGGGGTGGATATGGGAGGCATCGCTTGAGCGATGCCTTGTTTCTCCGTCGGGGGTACTGCTCAGGAAATCACTGCTCGAGGAATACGGGAATTTTGACGAACGCCTCCCTGTGTGTGAGGATTATGACCTCTGGCTGAAAATATCCCGGCGCCATCCCGTGGGACTGGAACCGGGTCTGTCTGTCATGAAATACGGCGGCCATGCAGACCAGCTTTCACGAAAATATCCTGCCATGGACAGGTTCAGGGTACAGTCATTGTCAGGATTACTGGAGGTGGAGGAGCATCCCGATTTCAGGAGGAAACTGGCCGCGGTACTGAAGAAAAAGTTGTCCATACTTCTTAAGGGCTTTGAAAAAAGAGGGAAAATCAATGATGCTGAAGAATGGAGGCGGATGCTTGAGGCACTTGGTCGGTAGTCAGTCGTCGGTAGTCGGTTTGTCACTCTGACCGTTGAATACTGATTACTGACTACTTATAAATTTGAATATTGTGTAAAATCTAATTAAACAGATGCCGACTGAAAGCATACATATTAACGATGTCCTGATTAATGACAGCCGATTTGCCCTCCGTGATTTTATCTTTGATTCCATATCAGAACCCTCATGCCATCTCAACACATTCTGCACGCTCGGAATTTTATATCCGATTGTCGTCTACAGAGACCGCAAGGGGTTGATCCATCTCGTTGACGGCAGAAAAAGGGCCGAGTACGCAAAGCAGAGCGATGAACGGCTGATACGGGCGATGGTGCTGCCGGAGACAACACCGGTAACGGATATCGTTTCACTCATTCACTGCAACAGAAGAAATGATATCGAATCAAGTGTGATGAACAAAGTCCAGTTTCTCTGTTTTGCCATTTCGATGAATGTCCCCGAGTCATGGATTCTGAAGGTGCTGTGCGGAGCGCTGGAATTCAAGCCCCACACTGAGTTTCTGCGTGAATGTGAGCGTATCTTTCATCTCCCGAGAGAACTCAGGCAGTTCTGTCATGAAAAAAAGTTTTCCCTGAAACAGCTTCTCAATCTTTCGTACTACTCACCGGACATTCTGAGCCAGCTTATCCAATGGAATACCTCACTGCAGCTGACCGCATCGACGCTCGATGAAATTGCATCGCACCTGAAAGATTATCTGAGGGCCACAAATAAACGTATAAAGGATTTCCTGGCTGAACCTGAGGTCGAGGATATTTTCGAGTCATCTTTGAGTCAGCGTGACAAAACCGAAAAACTGCGTCAGCTCTTATACCTTAAACGTTTCCCGACCCTGTCTGCAGTCAATGCAAATATACGGGGGATCATAAAACAATTGCATTTACCAAAAGAGATACAGATTACCTGGGACGGCACGCTTGAAAACAAGAAGCTCGATGTGACACTGAATATCAGTGATCCCCAAAAGTGGCAGCCGGTCCTCGATACCCTGGCCTCACCCGATGTAAAAGAAGCAGTTCAGTCGATCCTGGATGAGCTGTAGGATACATATATTTATTTTTTGACCTATCTCGAGGTCGGACCTCCAGATGCGGAGGTCCGACCTCGGTAAAGCCTTGATACCATCAGCACATGTACCATAAGAAATTTACCCATTTTAAAGACGGCAAACAGGAAGTGCGCCGCATCTCGAAAAAAGGGACTGCCCTGGGTACCTGCGCCACCCTGAACCGTAAATATCTGTGCTGTAATGTGCACGTTTTACGATCCGTCCATAACTGTCCTTTTGAGTGCTCCTACTGCTTTCTTCAGAATTACCTCACCGACGGTTCAACAAAGATCGTTGATGATACCGCGCATCTGATGAATGAAGTAAAGGATGCGCTGCGGTCTGAGCCCTCGAGGCTTTTCAGAATCGGGACCTGGGAACTGGGAGACAGCCTGGCCCTGGAAAAGAAGACCGGCCAGGCGCAGGAACTTATTCAGGCCTTTGCCCGTCTGAACAATGCCGTGCTTGAGCTGAAAACAAAATCAGACGCTGTTGACTCACTTCTGTCACTTGACCATAAGGGGAAAACCGTACTTTCCTGGTCCCTCAATACAGAGGAGCTGATCGCATCCGAGGAGCATCAGACGGCATCCCTCAAGAGAAGGGTTTCAGCAATCCGAAAGTCTGCGGGCGCAGGCTATCTCATCGGACTGCATTTTGACCCCATGATATTGTATGACAGATGGAAAGAGGGATATAAGAAGCTCGTTGCTGATGTGTTTGAAGCCGTGCCACCGGACAGAATCGCATGGATATCCATCGGGAGTCTCCGGTTCAACCCTGAAATGAAGAAGAAAATTGAGAACAACTATCCTGACAGCAGACTGACAAGCGCAGAGATGGTGCTCGGAGATGATGCAAAAATCAGGTATGTAAAGCCGCTGCGTGTTTCAATGTACCAATATCTTTATAACGAATTGAAAAAATACAGCGCCGACAACGCTCTGGCATATTTATGCATGGAACGGTGGGATGTATGGGACAGGGTGTTTGGCTGTCATCCGGAGTCAGTGGAGCACCTCGATTTCCTGTTTGCACAATCGCTGTATACGCGATTCGGTCTGGGTGCTGAACAGCCGAAAAAAGAACGTTATATGACCTGTACCTAGTTCTTCAGCCCGAACGGTTATTGTGTGCAGGCACCCATCTCGATTGCAAATTCTTCACTGTTGACGTAATTAACGATTCCCTGGGGATTACACTCTATGCACATGTCAATGCCGAGTATCAGCTGGACCCCGTCGCAAAGCATCGAGGCATTCTCCAGCCCATATTCTTCAAGCCTGCTGAGAACCGTGTCTTTGGGTCTGAAGTATGTTCTCCCGCAGCTCACGCAGATCCAGATAAAACTATCCTTGGCTTTCTCCAGACAACTCGGGCAGGCATGAATGATTACCCCGGGTTTGACCTCAACGTGCATGGATGTGTACTCCTTTTTGCAGATGTTGCACTGCTTGATCGAGTCGTACATGATAACACCTCCCTGTGTTAATTCAAATCCATTCTCGGCTCTCTTATCGGAAGATTAAGAAATTACCTTAATGTGTCGGGAGGGCGGCTATAGAAGGAGTTTGCCCTGCCTGCAAGCAGGAATGGCGCGGTTCCAACCAGGCAAAGATGCAACACACAGAACCAGAATTGAGGTCGGACCTCGTGAACCGAGGGCCGACCTCTGCATTAACCTTACGCTGGTTACCACCGCTTCTTTTCCCATTCAATTGCCCTCTCGTACTCTTGAAAGAGCTTCTCGCGGCGCCTGAACTCTTTTGAATGCACAGAACGTCTGCCCGCCTTTTTTTCAATCCCCATATGAGCATGCAGCATTTCATGATAAACAATAAACTCCATGAAGTACCGCGGGACGCTTTTAGCGTCGAGAATAGGATTTATTCTGATAACATGACCATGACTGCTGTAACTGCCGAGCGTCCGGTGCCTGGCCACCCGCCTCGGGCCTTTCGATCCCCAGGAAATGGAAGCAGATACCGCGTCGTTAAAATATTTACTATTTATTCTTCGAAATATGTCATGGAGGTCAAAATGCTTTCCCTCTGTTCGAGCCTTCATCTGCCTGAGCGGTTTTTCCCTTAATCTGTGCAGGTTATTATTTATAAAATTTCTTACAAGGGGGGTTTTCTGTCTGGTGTCATTTATGTAAGAGGCCAGTTCATCGAGTACATCATTACATGCTGAGAGGAACATCCTGTGCAGCCTGAGCGCAACAGTATGCTTTCCCTCGGGACGCAGTGAAAGCATACTGGTTGCATTGTCGGTAAGAACAAGAGATATTTCTTTCCGTGATGACTTCTGAAGATACGCCTTAAGAGTAACTTCATCCAGCTCATAAGGGAAGCACATCTGATACATATCTAAATATAATATATTCGAATTACAAATTTCCTTCTGCCTCCCGGACTGTTCTCGCGGCGGACATCGGGGGGGTCATCATAAGTAAAGCAAACTACTCTTAATTCCGATATAACCACAGGAGACGATGAATGACAAAAATTTTCGTCCTTGATACAAATGTGCTGATTCACGATCCTGAGGCATTTCTGTATTTTGAAGACAATGAGGTCATCCTGCCGATTACGGTCATAGAAGAGCTTGACAAGCTCAAGAGGGGGAACGGAGAAATCCCCTATTCAGCCCGGCAGGCGCTGCGCCTCATCGATACGTTCAGGGAAACGGGCAAGCTGTCATCGGGGGTAGCATTGCCAAGCGGCGGATCATTGCGCGTTGTCATCAATGAAAACTCCCACCTCGAAAAACAGACCAACGACAACCGGATTATTTCAACCGCCTTTTCACTGGCAATCCATGAAAATAATACAAAGCCCGTAATCCTGGTATCAAAGGACACGTCTGTCAGAATCAAGGCGGACTCGCTCGGGATCGAAACCCAGGACTACCTGAAAGACAAAACCACGGTGTTTCAGAAGTACGGCAATGTCCTCGAGGACGGGAAGGATGCAGCACCGGTCAGCGAAGAGGAGAACGGATCGAACGGGATTCACTCAGTCAGGTACGTAAAATCAGGAGACAGGATATTCAGGGCCTATGGTGAAGATAAAATGGAACTCATCAGAAGGCAGCGGTCCATCATGACTATTTCCCCCAAAAACATCGAGCAGGAATGCGCCATCGATGCGCTGCTGTCAGTCGATGTCAATGTTGTTGCACTGACCGGCATGGCAGGCACTGGGAAGACACTGCTGGCCCTTGCAGCCGGCCTTCATTTATGCACAAAATCTTCAAACAGGGGTCCATCGGAATATTCGAGAAAATTTGAGCAGGTTATGGTTGCGCGTCCGATTGTCCCGCTCGGCAATGACATAGGATTTTTGCCCGGTGATATTCAGGAAAAGCTGCACCCCTGGATGCAGCCAATCTATGACAACCTTGATGTCATCGTCGGTACATCTGACGAACATGTAGACGATAAAGACACGAATTACAAGAGTTCGGATTATCTCATTGAAGCAGGCATTGTTCAAATAGAACCACTCACCTATATAAGGGGACGAAGCCTGCCGCAGCGCTACCTGATTATCGATGAAGCGCAGAACCTGCGGCCTCTTGATGTGAAAACCATTATCACCCGCTGCGGTGAAGGAACCAAGATCGTTTTTACGGGTGATCTTGAGCAGATAGATTCACCGTTTCTTGATGCTGCATCAAACGGCCTCGCCTACCTGATAAACCGCTTCATTCAGGAAGAAAATTTCTGCTACCTGAACCTCAGGAAGAGCGCACGGTCAGCGCTTGCCGAACAGGCCGCGAAGCTCCTCTAATCATATTCGTTCACATACCTGGAGCACGCATGGAGAAATACATGGTTCCAACCGTCTCAGCCGTCTGAAGCGCTCGAACGTTATACTACTTCCCGAACAATCCTTTGAGCTTGCCGACCGCTCCGCCCACTGTCTCTTCGGCGGTCTTCCCGATATCCGCTACCGACCCTGCAACCGCGGTTACGGTGTTTTTATTCAAGACAACAAATATCTGCTGCAGCGCTTTTGACATGGTAGTGCCTTCCTTCTCCTTACCAATGTCCCTGATATGAATATCCTGCAGGGGGAATGACAGCTTTTGTCCCTGAAGCGCGGTTGCACTCATATTCACCTTTCCATCAGTTATGATGAAGTTATTAATCTGAACCTTTCTTCCCGCTTTTTCAGTTTGCTTCTCCTCCTGCTCAGCTTTCCCCGTTTCAGGAACAACTTTCTGAACTCCGCCGGCAAATGATTCTATATTGTTCAGGATTGCCTGAATGTTATCGCCACTGCTGCTTTTTTCATAGGTAATGTCCGGAGCATTGATAAGTATCTCCTTTATGATTATTTTGTCGGACAACACTGACGGGACATCAAGCTCGATCTTCACCTCTTTTAACCTGAACGCACTTTCAGTCTTAAACCCCTCCGGATTCCCGACAAAAAGTTCCTTCAATTGTCCTTTTCCGGACATGAGAGAAATATCGACATCTTTCAGCTTTACAGATACCCCCGTCACCAGCGAGCCAACTGTCTCTACCCCGCTTTTTACGATTGAATTCATATAAAATCCGAGTACCAGGACTAAGGCAACAAGAATTATCGGCACAGCAATAAGAATTTTTTTCATGATTAAAGCACCTCCCTTTCAATTGATCCGCACAGAGCGTCTTACGATAATCATATCATACGGCATGAAAAAACAAACCCCTTTCATATGACATTATCAGCATCTTCGTTCCATCCGAAGAATCATGACAAGTCATCGTATTATAGGCATATTTCATCACTCCGCTAAGACAGGCATTGCACCGCGGGCTGTCTTGTTGAAAAAGGAACACCGTCAAGTTTTCAACCATCCAACCGATAAGAAACCTATAGTGTTTTAAAGAATACCTCTGGGCAGAAGGGAATCCGCCATCAGCGAACCGGGCACCTGCCCAGAGAATCGGTCTCATCAGGGACGTGTTCTTTTGTATGGCTTTTTGAAAAATGACAACAGCGTGCACGCCATCTTCATCTCAGAAATTCTCTCAGTCCGAACTCCGGGACATGATCGCCCGCCACACGCCGCATTCGCAGATTCCGAAAAAGATAAAAATTATTACCGACACGTCTGATTTTTTCAGGGTAGATTACCACGATGTCCTCATCCTGGACGATCATCCGTACCTGATCAAGAACAGCCTGCGTGAAGGCCGTTTCGGGATCGATGAAGAGCCGAAATACTGGGTGAAAAAGGCAGTAGATTTGTTAAACGGCAATGCCAAAATCATAAAGCTCGTGTTCCTCGAAAAGTTCAAGTCACGCGTTGGCGGCATGGTATTCAACTGCATGCGCAGCCCGAAAAAGGAGGCGAGAATACTCGAACTGGTCAGGGGGCACCCCCACTTCATGCATGGTTTCAGCGCCAGGGACGACAGCGGCAATATTATCCGGATCATAGATTTTATTCACGGCAAGACAATTGCAGATGTTATCCATGAGATTGACAGCAATCATGAAGAATACTTCCATAATTATTTTCCCGCGCTCCTCGATGATTATATCGAACTCGTCAGGGCCATAAAGTTTCTCCATGATCACCGGGAAAAGCATGGCGACATCAGGCGTGACCATGTGATCCTCGATAATCGTGTAAACCGCTATCGCTGGATAGATTTTGATTTTAACTACATGCATAAAGAAAGCATGTTCAGCTACGACCTCTTCGGACTCGGGAATCTCCTCGTATTCCTCGCAGGGAAGGGTGACGTAACGCTGCAGCACCTGAAAAATATAAACCATCCGGTCTACCGGCATTTAACACTTGATGACGTTAATCTGATCTTTCAGAACAGGGTCGTAGACCTCAAGAAAATTTATCCATACATTCCCGAGTCACTGAATCGGGTGCTCCTGCACTTCTCCGCAAGCGCAAATATCTTCTACGACAATACAGCGCAGTTGATCAGTGATCTGATGGAAGCACGTGAGGAAGTATTCCGGCCCGTGAAACACGCCAATGCAATGGCCGCCGGATTCATTGAGCGTCGCGCTCCAACGAGGGACAGACACATACTGATTGCACTTGACGAGACAGAGAACGCGAAACGGGCACTTTTATATGTGGCGGACTTTCTGGGCGGCCAGCCCGGGTTGCGTGCGACCCTCCTCAGGATCATAACAGACCCTCTCGAGGATTATTTTGAAAATGATTTTGAACGCGCGGACTGGCTGGAAGAGCAGTATCGCACGGCAGATAGCATGTTGAAAAACTACCGGAACATCCTCGTGCACTCCGGATTTAAGAAGCAAAAAATCAACATCAAGATCATTATGAACTATTGTTCATCCACTGCAGAATGCATCCTTGAGGAGCAGAAAAATCTCAGATGCTGCACAATCGTCATCGGCCGGAGAGTGATATCGAGAAAAGAGGAGTTCCTCTTCGGCAGCACATCAAACAAGATCCTTCATGCGCCCAAAAACTGTGCTGTCTGGGTTATTGAGTAGAAAACGTTGTCCGTCCTCCGATAGCCGCTGTTCATCATATGTATTCATATCCTGTGGTTACCCCAAAGTCTTCTTATTAATGACTTAGCGCTTGGATCACTGGATTGAGTCAATATTATATTGCAGGTAATCCCATCAAGTCAGTAAGGCAGGGGTAAGCTGGAGTCTGCAGATTTGTTGAAGTTATCGTGATTGTTGTTGCAGTCTGGAAGCTACAGATTTTTTACAGAAACTGTGATTCTTAAAGTATTTCGATATGTTAATATTCCTACCAGAAATTGTAGAAAATTATTAAGAATCAATTTATGAACAGCTTACATTGTCGGTATTATTTATATTAAAAGTTAAAACTCAAAATTAAATTTTCTGTTAACTCCCGCTTTTTTTAACAACTCCAATGTATGTGAGAAATCATCTTCAGTAGTTTTTATAAATCCCGAAATATTCATTGCATCTTTTAGCTTTTTGGCTTCAGGTGAATTATCCTCCATTAGAGATAGCATAACTGATGTAACCTTTTCAGAAAGCTCAGAATCCATAATTTTTGACACAATCAATGTACCATCTGGATTTTCACCAGTGTCATCGCCAATTATCTCCAGTTCGGGATAGTCATTTTTAAACTGGTCCCAGATTCTGTTTTTCACTATCGCTACATCAGCTTCACCCTTTGAAAGAGCAACAATCGCAGCTTCGTGCGAGGTGGCTTGTATCATTTCTGAAGCAGTTTTGTGTCCACCAATGGCATGGAAATAAATTTCACCTGCAGAGGCCATGCCGCAGAATACAACCTTTTTCCCTCTGAAATAGTCTGCTGAATTTGTAAATTTGGCTGAGCCCTTCGGGGCAAGTATGACTGCCCAGTACGAACTGTTACCGTCTTTTGAAAGAGGTCGGACTATAGGGTTCGCAACTTTCTTGATAATCATGGTGCCTGCAATCCCAGAGCCACTGAACATTGCATCTACTTTGGCTCTCACAAACATCTTTGCTGCAGCTGCATAACTGTATGTTGGTACAAGTTCCAAATCAATCCCTTTTGTTCTGAGATATATCCTAAGCGGCCGATATTGCTCAACTGCCCCGTACATATCCTGCATTATGCCAATTTTTAACCTCTCGGCATGTGAAATCCCATGAGTCAAACAAACTGTTACAGCCATTGCTAATAACATGACTACTATCTTCTTTGTCTTCATATTTTCTCCTTTTTTTTATTAAAGTACCAACGTTTTCTAAACTCTCTTCAGATTTGGTTTGCTTAAATACCTCTTCTTCTCTACCATTTATAAACAAATATTTTTATATCTTTATCGGTAAATTTATATTAAACTTTACTTTCGCAAATTTTTGTTAGAGCTAATAACTGAGCAAAATTAGATGAAATGATAAAAACATGGTTTAATAATTTTGCTTGATGGTATGTGCTCTTTCAACCAATAATGTTTACTTGAGTGTAAACAACAACAAAGAAGATAAATAAATAATCCTTAATTTTTACATCCATACAGCGTATCGATAATATGATGGTATCTCAGTCTCCAATAATGTTTCACTGAATCATTGATACCATGAATAAATAGGGAAGAGAATCGCTCGTCTGCGTTACTGATAATATAAATGTATCTGCAGACACTCCTGTTCAGATGAATCACTGATTTTTATAAATCAGCGGTAAGCTCAGACCGTTATGTATCCCGACTATAACCATTTAAACTGTACAATAATGAGGCATCCAGAAAAAGGACGACCAGCCGGCTCTCCCTTACAACTCCCCATACCCGCCGCCGCCGGGGGTCTCAAGGATGATCGAGTCATCCGGGTCTACGTTCAGGACTTCACGGTGACGTAACTGCTTTACGTCTTCATTCGCCTTTTTCAGAAGATTGACTCCTTTTTTACCCGGTGCACCGCCCTGCAAACCATACGGGGGATACACTCTTCGTTCAGAAACAATCGATACTGTTGCCGGTTTCAGGAACCTGATCTCACGGACAACGCCGTCCCCGCCTCGAAACGCACCTTTTCCCCCGGAATTTTTCCTGAGGTGAAATTTCTCGAGCCTGATGCCGGGATGCCGTAATTCAAGAATTTCAGGGTCTGTTATCCGCGTGTTTGTCATATGAACCTGCACCCCTGAAGCCCCCCGGCATCCCTCCATCGCCCCTGCCCCTCCAGCGACCGTTTCGTAATAAGGATGCTCCCCTTCCACCTCAAAGAGCAGGTTATTCATGGTCCCCTGTGACGCGGCGGCAATTCCAAAGGCACCGAGCAGGACATCAACGATTCTCTGTGATGTCTCGACATTGCCTGATGCAACCGGTGCAGGATATGCAGGATTCAGGACCGTCCCCTGAGGGATGATGATCTCAACCGGCTTCAGGCATCCGCTGTTGAGCGGTATGTCCCTGTCAATCAGTGTCCTGAGCACATACAGCACAGCCGAACGCGTAACAGAGCGGGGTGCATTCAGATTGTCATTCTGGTGCTCCGGACCGCTCCCTGAAAAATCAATGACCGCGGTGACCGTCTCCGGCGGGTTTTCTCCTGCGGAAATTGAGACCGCAACCCGAATCAGGGTCCCGTCATCCATCCGGTCCTCAAAAGAAGATATATAAGATCCGCCGTTATAAAGAAATCTGTGCAGTGCCTTCCTGACCTCAAATCCTGAATTCTCCTGTATGTATTGCATATAATCGGTTACCGTCCTGATCCCGTGTACACCAATGGTCCTGTGAAGCTCCCTGTTGCCCTGAAGGCAGGCAGCTATCTGGGCCCTGAAGTCATGCATCCGCTCAGATACGTTTCTGGCCGGATACCTTTTGCCGGTCAGCAGCAGCCGTAATGCCTCTTCCTTGATTGCCCCGTCTCTGACAAGAAGAAAGTTATCCACCAGCACCCCTTCTTCATCAATATGAGATGAAGAAGGCGGCATGGACCCCGGTGTTATTCCCCCGACATCCGAATGGTGTCCCCGTGCGGCAGTACAAAAAATAAGTTCTCCATTGTCTGAAAAAACGGGGCAGATAACGGTCATGTCAGGCAGGTGTGAGCCTCCTTCATACGGGTTGTTGGTCAGATAAACGTCTCCGGATTTCATTGATTCACGATTCTTCTCTATGACCGCCTTCACGGCATCTGCCATGGAACCGAGATGCACCGGTATATGCGGGGCATTCGCAACAAGTCCGCCTGCTGAATCAAATATGGCACAGGAAAAGTCAAGCCTTTCTTTCATGTTCACGGAAGCCGCGGTGTTCCGGAGCGTGTGCCCCATCTCATGGGCTATGCCCATAAAAAGATTGCCGAAGACTTCAAGGAGCACCGGGTCGGGTCCTGCAGCCTTCGACAAAAACCCAGCCTTTCTCTTTTTGGATCTCGATATAATTATATTTCCGCATTCTTCCGAAACTGCTTCAAATTCAGGATCCACAATCAGTGTCGAATTCACATCCAGGATGACGGCAGGGCCTGCGATAGCAAACAATACCGGCAATGAAC
>Ga0111163_1054_pt1 | contig 18762 bp, 15 predicted proteins | sample DeeMarSeWOR28_12_FD_80262 | JGI IMG/M metagenome (GOLD analysis project Ga0111163, IMG submission 80262) | Nitrospira bacterium SG8_35_4 | reverse complement strand
TGCGGAACAGGGGCATCTGCCGCAGGCGTTGCATCAGTATTGCTTGGTTTGAGAAAGCGCCGTGTTCATGTACACGTTCCAGGCGGCAAACTTCTGATCCAGTGGAGTGCCGATGACAACCACGTGTATATGACAGGACCCGCAGAAAAGGTATACGAAGGGGTAATTGAGTTATGAAAATAAAATGCCCTACATGCAGGCAAAGGACTGAATGGAACGACAATCCGTACAGGCCCTTCTGCTCTGAGCGCTGCAAGCTTATTGACCTTGGAGAGTGGGCATCAGAAGGATACAGAATCAAGGGGAACCGTGTTGATGAATCCGGTGAAACAACAGAAAGGGAAAGAGACAATGATTAATATGACAGTATCCGGAGCCTCCGGGAGAATGGGAAGCCGTATAATCGCACTTTCAAAAAACATCGATGCCCTTAATCTGACAGGAGCATTGGAACAGAAAAACCACCAGCATCTGGGGAAAGACATTGGGGAAGTGATAGGAATCGGCTCAATGGGCGTGACCATTACCGACAATATCATGGACGCAATCAGCCAGGTGAATGTCATCATTGATTTTTCATCTCCATCCGCAACCATAGCATGTCTGAAATCGCTTGCAGCCTCGCCGATACCGGTCGTAATCGGGACAACAGGCTTCAGCAAGGACGAAGTGGAGCACATAAAACTCTATGCGCAGAATACGCCCTGTGTTTTCGCGCCGAACATGAGTGTGGGTGTAAACCTTTTATTAAAGGTCCTGGCGGACATAGCCAAGGTGACGCAGAACGATTATGACATTGAAATCGTCGAGGCTCATCACCGCCTGAAAAAAGATGCTCCGTCAGGCACTGCGATGAAAATGGCACAGGTCCTGGCTGCTGCACTGAACAGAAACCTGGAAGATACGGCCGTCTATGCACGACACGGACTGATCGGCGAGAGGACGCAGAAAGAAATCGGGATACAGACCGTGCGGGCCGGTGACATCGTGGGTGAACATACCGTCCTGTTCGGGGGACTCGGGGAACGGATAGAGATTACCCACAAGGCATCGAGCCGGGACACGTTTGCACGGGGGGCCCTGAAGGCGGCTCAATGGGTGCATAAGCAGACGCCGGGCCTGTATGACATGCAGGACGTGCTCGGGCTGAAGTAATCAGTCAAAAAACACAGTCGGTTTTGAAAATATCAATGAGGAACCTCTGTTCCATCAGAAATCCGCTTCGTTGTCAGAGGTAACAATTCCATCATGGTGTCTGCAGATTCAATGCAGGGTACAAATTCCGGTTAACCCCTTCAGGTCAATATCTTAAGATCAGAGGACTTTTTGATTACCAAAAAAAGAAGGATACATATTAAAATGAAAAAAACATTTTGAATTATTCCGGCAATAAGGTTACGATATTTATAATAATTTATTTTAAAACCCGGTTTTGGCGGATAAATTGAATATTATGAATGTTCGTTTGCGGTTCAGCAATACAAAATTATTATCAGTCTTATCTTTGGTTCTTGTTTTTCTTTTAAATGTACCAGCATTCTCAGAAGCATACACCCGATCAGACCTCCGGAGCTTTCAGCGTTCCATTATAGATTCCCGGCAAAAGCTGAACCGGCGTTTTAAAAAGGTCAAACGTAAAAAAACTAAATATATAATTGTTCATACATCGGAACTCGGGCTTAAAGCCACGCTCAAGGTTGTTTCAAAAGGTAAACGTTTGCGCAATGGAAAGAGCACCCATGGCGGCCATACCCATTATGTCATTGGTCGAAACGGACGCACATATCGCATTCTCGACAAGAGATACAAAGCCGACCATGCTGGTCTCAGCATGTGGAACGGGGAAGATGATATCAGTAAAACCTCGATCGGGATTGAACTGGCAGGTTATCATTACGCATCCATCTCTGAAAACCAGTACCGCTCACTGGGCATATTGATCGACATTTTACAGAAAGTATATGACCTGGATGACAGGGCCGTCCTGACCCACAGCCAGGTAGCCTATGGGAAACCGAACCGGTGGTTTAAAAAGAAACACCGCGGACGGAAGCGATGCGCAAAAAATTTTATTCACGCCAAGGCTGAAGTGAGGCCTGGGTGGACCTATGATCCCGATGTGCGTGCCGGCCGACTTATTCCAGACCCTCAGTTAGCGAAAGTTTTTTATGGCCGGCAGAAATATTATGCTGAAACGGATGACACGAACATCATTTCCCGGAGCAACACCGCATGGTCAATCGCCGGGGAAGATTACGATGATCGGACGACGGCTTACAAATTTCCGAATGGTAATGTCTACACCGGCGATCAAATTGCGGATACAATAGGCTGGAGCAGTTTGCCTGCGAACACAATTGTGCTGCTTAATCAGGAAAACGGCATTTCTTTGATAAAGAGCGAAGGCCCCGTAAAAACCATTTCGGACAGACTCACCGCATGGTCCTTTGCGGGAAAAAAGTACAATCACAAAACAACCATCTACTTTCTGCCTTCAGGGAAGATAAAATCCGGTTCGCAGATATCCGACTGGGATGATCTGCCTGTCCAAACGAAGCTTATTGTGGATTACCGCGGTCCTTTCAAGCTTCAAAAAAACCGGTCCGCATACGGGATTGCCGGTCACAAATACAAAGACAGAACGACAATTTACTACCTGCCCTCCCAAAAACTGATGGCCGGAAATGAAATAGACGACTTTACTGAACTTCCCAAGAACACTCTCATGTTTCTTCCTTCCACCTGACAGCCTGAAGACTTCTCTTCCATTATTTCAAAGCATGACCTTCAGGAAGGTCTACACGACTGATTCAGACTGCATCCGGATCAGAGGAGTGCCGCGTTTTTCTTTCTCGAGCAGCTTTCTAAAATCCTCTTCACGCACAGGGGGGCTGAAAAGATACCCCTGTATTTTGTCGCACTTTTCGGATTGTAAAAATGTTAGCTGGTCTTCCGTCTCGACACCCTCTGCTACGATATCCATCTTGAGGCTGTGTGCCATTGCGATAATCGCCCTGATAATCGCCTCAGCATTAACATCTATCCCGACTTCTTTAATAAATGCCCTGTCGATCTTTATGGTATTAATCGGGAACTTTGTCAGGGAACCGAGAGAGGAATAACCGGTGCCAAAATCATCTACCGAGGTCCGAAGTCCCATTGCGGTCAGTTGATTTAATATCCTGATACTGTTTTTTTCCATCGCAATCGTTTCTGTAATTTCGACATCAAGCAACCGGGCAGGTATACCGGTTTCCTGAATAATGTTCCTGACCAGGTCAGTAAGCTTCTCGTCTTTGAACTGTCGTGATGAAAAATTAACTTTCATGACAATGTTTTGATATCCTGCATCCAGCCATGCCCTGTTCTGCTCACAGGCCATTCGGAGTATCCATTCCCCGAGTTTCGATATCAGGCCTGTTTCCTCAGCTATGGGAACGAAGTCCATGGGCGAAATGAAGCCCTGCTGCGGATGTTTCCAGCGAAGCAGTGCTTCTGCCCCTGTGATCCTGCCGTCGCTTGCTGATACGACCGGCTGGTAATAAACCATAAATTCCTCTTTTTCTACAGCTGTTCTCAGGTCTGACTCTAATTGTAAGATTTTTTTTACCCTGACATGCATATCATCATCAAATATTTCAGAACGTGCTTTGCCCAGGGATTTGGCGCGATACATGGCAGCGTCAGCATCACGAAGTAAGTCTTCCGCATTCTCATAACCGGTTGCGCTCAGGGCAATTCCGATGCTTGCGGAGGTATACAGCTCATGCCCGTCAATATGAAAAGGTTTCTGGAGTTCCATCTGAATTCTGTCAGCAACTCGTGATGCTGAGCTGATATCTTTAACGTCATGAAGGAATAATGCAAATTCATCTCCCCCGAAGCGTGCAACCCTGTCATTTCCAGCAGCTCTGGAAATTCTGTCTGTCGGACGGGTGCATGCCTCGAGTCTGGAAGCGACCTCGGTAAGCAGTTTGTCCCCGATGATATGTCCCAGGCTGTCGTTCACAACCTTGAACCGGTCGAGGTCTATAAAAAGCACAGCGAACATATAATCGCGGTTCCACTTAATACGTTTAATCATACGCTCGAGATATGTGAGAAAATTAGATCGGTTCGGGAGCTTGGTTAACTGATCATAATATGCCATGTGATGCAGCTCCTGTTGTGCTTCTTTCAATTCTGTAATGTCACGGGCAATACAGACATATCCGAGTATTGAGCCGTCAGCACCTGACATGACTGAGCTTGAAAAAATTACAGGGATTTCCAAGCCCTTCTTTGTGGTATAGACTGTTTCTAAATTGTCGATAAGCCCCCTTAAAACATACCCGTCAACTTCCGTTCCCTTTGTGATAAGCTCGGTGTCAAAAATGTTTTGGGCGGGAGTGCCGATTAATTCCTCCTCCCGGTATTGAAGAAAGTAGCAGGTCGCTGAATTTACCATGCTAATAGTATAGTCTGCTGAAACGACAATGAGAGGATCAAACATGCTCTGTATGATATTGTTAAAAAAGTCCTTTGAAACGGTTGTTTTCTGCAAGTTAGATGTCATTTCATTAATAGTATCTGCAAGCAGACCTAATTCGCCGTGAATGCCTGTAAAAGCGCGTACATCAAAGTTGCCGCTGCTGATGGAAAGGCTGGTTTTTACAAGATTACTTATTGGCTTGGAGAATTGTCTGGAAACATAAAGGGCAATCAGTACTGAAATAAACATGACGCCAAGTGAAAGGCCAATGGAGATGAAGACGGTCTCCTTCATTTCAGAGGCGATGATGTCAGGTGGCAGGCTGTATACCACGCGCATAAAGTTCTTCTGATCTGAACCTAGTTTTATATCTTTAAAATTAATGAACGTCCTCTCATCTGCTTTAGTGTCACCCGCTAGATACGATCTTGGATCAAGGAGCATTTCTTGATCATCAGGAGAGGCGATTACTGTATTATTGCTGTCTAACAGCCATACCACTGACCTGTTAAAAATCGTAAGGTTCGAGATATACCCAATGTATTCTTCAAGACTGAGCTGTAAAATAATGGCGCCGCCAAATCCTCCGATGTCAGGTTCCAGCTTGGCAATGCCTACCAACATTGTCTTCCCTTGATTTTCGAACTGCAACGGCCCTTCATATAACAGGGTGCGCGGTGATTCAGATCGTAATCTCAGGTAAAGGTCGGCTATTTTATCAGAAAGCCCGCCATCTGCCTGCAGCTGCTTCAATGATTTATAATCTCTCATTCTCCTGGTGCCCTTAACATTGATCAGACAGCTTCCGGATGCATTGATAAACATAAATGAAATATATTTGCTGTCAGATTTCAAAAACTGGATGAACTGTCTTTCGACCTCCGGTCTGTGAAAGTAGAGTTGCTCCTCCTGAACTGTCAATAAATTATCAAGAGTGGGAGAGGATTCCAGGAACGTGAGGTCTTTCTCTATGTTCGCCGTGTACGTTTCATCAAAATAGTCGATGGTGTTTTTTAATTTAGTTTCGAGATGCCTTCTTGTATCTTCCATAATAAATTTTGCTGTACGGGAATAATTCACCAGCCCCGACACAATGGCAGTGACAAGGCTGATCAGTATAAAATAGAGCAGCAGTTTATGGAATATCGAGAGACCTTTATAGTTTTTATGCTGATGCATTTCTCTGTTTGCCGGTCGTTCCTTTACTTATGATTATTTTGGTCCAGTGCCATTGCCCTTTCTACATATTCGTCGATCAGGGTATTATCTTTCAAATTACCGTCAAGCCCTAACATTGCAGCCCTCTGCCTGTTTACGATAAAGGGGCCTCTATCAGGTGCATAGGAACTCATTTCAGCAGGTTTTTTGCCTTCTTCCAGTATTTGATAGGCCAACTTTACAGCCTCATAGCCCTGCTTGAATCCTGAATCATCGACCGCACACAGTATTCCTTCCTTTACAAACTGTCTTTCGTGAGCAGCGTCGGGTTTTTTGATGTTCTCAAGATACCACGCGCCTATTTTCATCTGGTCAACCGGTTTCCCATTTGAATCTTTTATGGTGTTGTGGTTCAGAATGAAAAAGGCATCCGCCCTTTCACGCAGTTCAAGGGCCTTTGACTTCCATTCATCAAGTGAATTTGTCATCACCGTCTCCGCGAGAGTTACCGGCAGTTCTCCCTGTGCCGCCAGTCTCTTAAGTTCCTTGGCCTTGGATCTGCCCGTCGGCGAATCATCCGATAAAACGGCCATTGTCGTAATGTCAGGGACCAGCTTTTTCAGGTGCATAACTGTCTCTTTAAGGTATCCTGCCTGATAAACTCCTGTTACATTGTGGCCCGGCTTCTCGATTGAATCAAGGAGCCCGTATTTAAGCGGAAGCCCGTTTACTCCCCAGAATACCATCGGTATTTCGGTGTCAATATACTGTTTACCTATGTAGTTGGTTGCGTTGTCATCGCCAAGCAATATAATGTCTGGTTTAAATTCTTCTATTTTCTTGATGACCAGTGAGACAGTTTTTTGTATCTCACTCTTTGTGCTTTTACGTTTTGTGTCCATCCAGAGTTTCATGATAATAGCAGTGGAACTATTAACATAATCAGTATTCGTATATTCTTCTGCCTGTTTTTCACTGTCCAGATATTTATACTTAAGGAGAGCATCAACAACACCGCTGTTCGTATCCTGGGACCAGAGGTATTCACGGTGATAGCTGCTTATGAGAAGAATGCGTTTTTTCCCTCCCTCGACTGTGGCACCTTCAACATATTCTTCTATTCCCATATCTTTCGTGAGTTTGATCCCAAGCATTCTTGCCCGTTGTTTGTTTACCATAAGTGGGCCACGCTTCGGTGCACGGGGCTGATATGTTGCAGGGTCTGCGCCATTGGCCAGGATGTCATGTACAATATGTGCTGCCTCATAGCCCTGGTTGTACCCTGAGTCTTCGGCAGCGCAAAGCATACCATTTTTTACAAAAATACCCATTGAGGCTTCAGGAATACTTATGTTTGACACGTACCATTGCGATACTTCCTCAATCGGGACATAATTACCTTTACTGTCCATCAGTCCTGAATACTGCGCTATAAAAAAAGCGTCAACTCCCTTCTGCAGATCCAATGCTCTTCTTTTCCAGAGTTCGTAATCATTTGTGGATACAGTTTCAAGCAGTTTGACAGGTAATGCCCCCTCCTGACTGAGCAGAGATATTTTTTTTGCATGTGATCTGCCGCTTGATGTTTTATCTGATAAAACGGCAAATGTTTTAACGTCAGGTTCAATGGTTTTTAAGAGTTCCAAACTTTCAGCGTAATATCCTGACTGATACACACCGGTTATATTATGGCCCGGGGTTTTTATATTATCGACCAGACCATATTTGACCGGAGTATTATTTACCCCCCAGAAAACCACCGGCTTCTGTGAATCGAGAAACAGGTTGCCTATATATTTTGCAGCATTATCGTCTCCGAGTACTATGATGTCAGGATTGAATTCACGGGCACCCTTAAATACTTTTTTACTGATTTCTTCCACTTCCCGATTACTGCTCTTTCTCTTCGTATCCATCCACATTCTCTTGTGAATTGCTGTTGAGGTTTCCACATAATCTTTTTGCATATATTCCTCAATCTGGGACTGACTGTCAAAATATCCGAATTTCAGCATTCCTGCAGAGAATCCCTCGTTCGTACCCTTCGACCAGAGATACTCCCTGTGGTAACTGTCGATTACCAGTATTCTTTTTTTGTCAGCTGCTGTTTTCGATTCTCCAAAACTCTCCACTGCCAGGGAAGCCAGGGTTATCAGCATGAACAACCTGATAGTGGTCATCGAAGTATATTTTATTTTCGCAATAGTCTTTTTCATTTTTTCTCCTTGTTCATACAATACTTATTCTTAAGTAGGCATTGATATATATTTTTTCTTATACGACATAAGCTTACAAATACTTAACGTATTGAAGTGTAATCTAACCTGGATGAATGCCCTGGAATTTCTGGGGGGATGTATTAATTAAAAGAAAGATTTCAAGTATTTGTTGATAATACTGTCGCTTACGCCAATGATATCTTGCCCGCTAAAATAACATCGACAATCGAGGCGTCAAACTGGGTCCCGGAATTCTCTCTTAATTCCTGGAGGACCCTTTCAGTTGAAAGCGCCTGTCTGTACGGCCTGTCCCTCATCATCGCGTCAATGGCGTCAGCAACCGCGACAATCCTGGCGGAAAGCGGGATATCTTCCCCATTCATACCATGAGGGTACCCGTTCCCGTCATATCGTTCATGGTGATATTGAATAACAGGAATTGCCTCCTCTAGAAAAGGGATTGACTGTACAATTCTGACGCCGATGGTGGGATGCTTCTGTATTTCTGCATACTCATCGCTTGTCAGGTGGCCCTTCTTGTTTAAAATACTCTCGACAATGCCTACCTTCCCGATATCATGAATGGAAGCAGCATGCTGAATCTCTCGTACTGCCTCCTGGGCTACTCCCATTTCCTCAGCCACAGCAGCAGAGAGTTTTGCAACGCGGCCGGAATGTCTGAAGGTATAATGGTCTTTTGCGTCAATCGTAAGAATCAATGCCTGGACCGTGCTTTCATAATATGTCAGCAGGTTATTCCGGGCCTCGCTGACCTGGTTTTCGAGATAGGACGCCCTGTCAAGCAGTATCTCCCTTTCCATCTTCAAATCTTTATTGGCCCGTCTCTTTTCGAGCCCCTTTTTGATGACCAGCAGAATGTCATCTTTATCAAATGGTTTGATCAGATAGTCGAAAGCTCCGCACCGTATGGCATCCCGGGCAGTGTCCAGACTTGCATACGCCGTCAATAATATGACTTCTGTATCTGCATGTCTCTTTTTTATCTCCTGAAGCGCGGTGATGCCGTCCATCTTCGGCATCCTGATATCCATGACCACAAGGTCAAAGGGATGTTCACTCATCATTTTGAGCCCTTCATGGGCCCCTTCGGCGGTTGATACATTATACTGGTCCTTCAGCACCATCCGTATGGATTCCCGGGGAGCCAGTTCGTCATCAATCACCAGAATTTTTTCTTTCGTGTCCACTGAGTCGACCTTCCTCACAGGTTCTCTCTTTCATTTCTCAATTTCTGACTGGCACGCCTCTTGTCCAGGCCCTTTTTAACTAGCAACAGCAGGTCATCTTTATCAAACGGCTTTATCAAATAATCAAAAGCCCCGCAGAGTATGGCATCCCTCGCCGTGTCAAGATTTGCATATGCCGTCAACAATATTACTTCGATGTCCGAATATCTCTTTTTTATCTCCCGCAATGCGGTTATGCCGTCCATTTCAGGCATCCGAACATCCATGACAACAAGGTCAACAGGATTTTTACTCATATATTCAAGCCCCTCATATGCTCCGGCGGCTGTCGAAACGTTATATTCATCCTTCAAGACCATCATCACGGATTGCCGGGGAGCCAGTTCATCGTCAATCACCAGAATGGTCTCTCTACTGCCCACTGAATCGGCCCTCCTCAAGTGACATATTTGATGTTCTTCTCTCAAAAATCGGCAGCTGGATCACAAAGGCATTCTTCCCCTGAATATTTCTAAAGGTCAGAGAGCCTTCATGTCCCTCAATGATCTTATGACTTATCGGGATATTCAGTTCAGTGCCAAGGTGGTCAATGTCCAGAATCGGCTTTAACAGTTTCTGCATCTCATCCTGCAGCGCCCCGTCACCTTCGAAACCCAGTACAACCTCGACCAGCTGATTTGTTTCATCCGGGACGTTTGTCTTTAATGTTATTGACGTTCCGTCTGGTGTCCTGTCTATAATGTTCAGGACCAGGTAATAGATGGCCTTGAGCAGCTGTTTTTTATCGGCGTTTATATTTAATTCCTTTTCGGTCGGCTGCACAGACAGTTTGTGCGTCTGCGGTATCTGCCTGGAAACAAATTCCGAGGCTTCAGACAGGACATCGTTCATGCTTTCCTTACGAAAGTTGTAATTCTGTGACGTTGAAAACACAACCAGCTTGTCAATCAACACATTCAGCCTGTTGATTGAGTCCTTCACGGTCGTCACAAAAAATTTCTGCATGTCATCATCAGTATATTTTTCATGCAAGAGCTGGGTATAGGTCTGTATTGACGTCAATGGATTTCTGACTTCATGGGCTATTTTTGACATTAAATCATTGACGGCTTCGAGTTTTTCAACACGGCGCTGCTGTTGTTCAAGTTTTTTGGAATCGGAAAGGTCATTAAAAACTATCCCTGCTCCCAGAGGGTTCTGCTGCTCATCAACCAGCCTGTAGCTGTTAATACCCAGGGGCAGTCCCATTGGCTGGACTGTCACTTCATGACGCCTGTGTAAATTGCCGGTCTCCATGGTTTCAAACAGTATATCTCCAAGCGGGGACGGAAGCACCCTTAAGTCCTTGCCGATTATCGTGGACGGGTCGAGTTTCAGTATCTCTGCCGCCTTCTGATTAAAAATGGACACCTTTTCATCGGTGTCTATGGTGATCATACCGCTGCTCATACTGGCAAGGATATTATTGGTAAACTCTTTCTGATACCATATCTGATGATAGACATCTATGTCCTTGATTGCAGCAGCGAGATAATTGCACAGCACGTAGATTATCTCGAGTTCTTCGCGGTAAAACAGCTCTTCCGTTATTTTATTGTCGATATTCAGGATCCCGATCAGTTTCCCTTTATATATCATTGGGAACGAAACCACACACTGTAACAGTTCCATCTCATTTTTAATGTCGACTGACGCCTCATCAGCGTAGGAAACCGGCTTATGCATAATCCGGCCTGTCCTGGCAAGCCAGCTTACCAGCGGACTCTCGCTGCTTAATAAAAGGTTGTCAGCAAAATAAGGGTCCAGCCCGTAATTGGTCTTGACCTTGAAACCGTCTTTGTCCTTTATCATGACCGATACCTTGCTTACACGCGCTATCTCCATAACAGAATCGATAAAATGATCAAACAGTTTGCGCATATCAAAGCTTACGGTCAGCATCTTCGCAAAATTCACAACGACCCGTTCATGAACATACCGCCCGCTCAGGCTCGGGACCGGTTCATAGCGGCTGGAGAAGACCTCTCGTGGATACATCTCATGGTCTGTTTTATACGCAACATGCTGGCTCTGCACCGGTGCTATTTCATTGCGGGCCTGCTTTAATAAACGGATCTCTTTTTTGAATTTCTGTTTTTCGAGTGCGCGCTCGACAATGTCAGGCAGCTTTGTCCGTATTGAATCTATATCCACGCAGTCAAAAACGCTTTTTGGAAGGGCGTCCTTTGTATACTTGTCGATCTTCTCCGGTGCAACAGGCTGTGAGAAACTGTGTCGATAAGAAGAAGGTTCAGGGGGATATTGCTGTACAAATCTTTTACTTCTTCCATCGTCTTCAGAGGATAGACTGTATATTTTCTGAGAGCCCCCTTGATATGCGGGACCATTACGTCATCCCTGTTGCTCAGTAATGCTAAGATCTGCATTGTTGCATGCTCCAGACTCCGGTATCAGGAAAATTCAAATTCATATCATATAAAATATTACCTATTATATATGGAAATCATTTATTCTGTACAGGCAGCGTTACCGTAAACATTGCTCCCTCCGAAAGCATGCTTTCGACACGTAAGCTGCCGTTGTGTTCTTCCACTATTTTTTTGCTGATGGGAAGTCCGAGCCCGGTGCCGGATTCCCTGTTCGTGACAAAAGGGTCAAAAATCTTCTGGATGTCGTCCGGGTGAATACCCTTGCCGGTATCAGCAATTGTGACATCAACGCTGTCACCGTCAGGATGAATTTCGACCCGCAATGTCCCTTCTCCATTCATCGCCTGACACCCGTTAGTCATGAGGTTGGTAAAGAGCTGGCGCAGTTGTTTCATATCTCCCATCATGATGAAAGATTCACAGGCATACTCTTTTTCGAACATAATATTTTTATGTGCAAGACTGAGTTTACTCTTTACGTAATCAATGGACTCATCCACAAGCCCCACAAGATCATATTCGGTAACGCGGGCAGACTTTTTTTCAGCTGAAAAATCGAGCAGATCACAGATAAGGTCATCTATTTTCTGTATTTCGCCGACAACGATCTTTGAGAATCCTTCCCTGAATTCAATATCATTGTATTTCTCGGGCATAAGCTGCGCAAATGTCTTGAGCGATGTGAGGGGATTTCTGACCTCGTGCGCAAATGTTGCCGCCATCATGCCGATTGAGGCAAGCTTTTCCGAATCAAGCTTTTCCTTGTAGAGCCTCGCATTTTTTGTGGCAATCGCTATCTGGTCGGAAATTGTCTTGAGCATGTTAATATCTTCCCTTGTGAACATATCGCCTGATAATTTTTCACCGAGAAGCAGAAGCAATGCTAACTGGTCTTCAATAAATACGGATGCTGCTAATTCACCTCCAAACAGCTCGAATTCACGTCTGATCCTCTCAATTCCATCCTGACCTATCTTTCCTTCAAATGCCGGCAATTCGTCTTTAATCAGAATATTTTCAGTTTCAATCGTGAGACGGATTAGTTCAGAGTTATGAGTAAGGTTACCCTGCTCAGCGATATTCAATTCTTTCTTTTTAGTATATTTATTGAGTCGCTGGTAGACAACTTCGCAGTTTCGTCCGGACGCGGCATTAAGCACATATATACTGTGCAGTCCAAAAGTATCAAAAATTGTGTTTGCAATATACTCATGTATTGTCTTCAGTTCAAACATCGTAGTCAGTTTATGGCTTATATCCCGAATCACATCATAATAGTTGTACGTTCTTTTATAAAAATTCTTGTCAATGATTTTCTGGACACTGTTTTTCAGCGGATTGAAAAGAACAGCAATAGTGAGCGCGGCGATAATAGTTATTGCATGAGACGTCGCTCCTGCAACATTTTCTAGATATTTAGTCATAATCAGAATGAGAACTACAAAAAGACTGGCCAGAATGCCCCCAGAAAGGGAATAGACCATCCCCTTTTTTATCACAAGATGAATATCCATAAGGCGGTAACGCATTATAGCGTAAGTGGCAATAACACAATACAACGGTATGGCAAAATTCCCAACAGGATATATCTTCAAATCATATATAGGAAAAAAGTTTGTTAAACCGCCGGAAAAGCCTACGCATAATCCAACAAGAAAATATAATATTTGGTTACGTCTAATACCACCTGCAGCCTTCCGATATGCAATAAATAATTGAAGAATGCCGTAGAACACGATTGCAATCCACACTGCAAAAAACAAGTGGTACATAACTCCGGCAGTAAAATAGTAAAATGACTGAAAAATAAGTTTTGGTGCAGAAATAAATATATCTTTACTGCCAAAAAAATTTAATGCAAGAAAAAACGCCCCTTGAAAATATATAATCAGAAGGGTCTTCTTCTGATTCAATTCGCATAATAAATAAATAACATGAAAGAATAAAATGGGGATTAATATAATACCGATGTGAGCAATTTTCCATAACAGAAATACCAAATCCTCATTACTGGTCTTCCCTATGGCAAAAGCGAAGCTGCCCCATATAATGAGAGAAATATTAAAGAGGGCCCAGATATAATGAAGTTTTCTCGTGCCAAACTTCAAAATCATTAAAAGCAAGACGAAACAGGTAAGACTCAGTACCAGTCCGGATATTGAAAAAAAATTTAGATCCATTTATTTATTCCCTGAGGACTCGATGACGTTCGAATCATAATAATATTTTCATCACATATCATTTAGCCTTTTGAATATTGCTGCCGCGTTATACCCGGCAAATGCACAGCAAACTTTCATTGCAGTGTTGACCGTCGTTTCTATCTGTTCTTTTACTAAAGATATCTCTAAATCTTGATTGATATTTTCACAATTCAGGGTAGGTACAACCGTTTTATTTCTCATCGATAACAGAAGAATTGCGGTCTCCAATAATGCACTACCGCCTAAATTATGCCCGACATAAGGTTTAAATGCAGTGATGAATGGTCTCTCCGGTACTGAGCCAAATATGCTCGTTATGGCCTTTGCCTCGTAGTAATCAATGGCAGGTGAACCAACGCCATGCGGCACAAGCAATTGAATTTCATCTTTATGCATGTTGCCTTGACGGAGTGCCTTTACTATTGCATTCTGATAGGAATCACTTCCGATTTGAGGCGTACTTACTTTCCAGCCTTCCAGGCTGAACCCTCCCGCCACGTATTCAGCATAAATATCAGCATTTCTTCTTTGTGCATGTTCCAGGTCTTCCATCACTATGCCAATGCCGCCGTCACCAAAAACAAAACCACTGCCATCCTTGCAAAATGGCCTTATTTTACCGTCTTTGGAATAAAGATTAATGTCACTGAAATAGAAGTATTTGTATATCTCTGCATCATCAGAAGCCGCAACAACAACTGCAGAATTCTGATTACTCCTTATCATCTGTGCTGCAGACTCCATCGCATATAAACCCGAAGCGCAGGCATTATTGACGAAAAGAGAATACCCGTGAATATTGAATATCTTTGCTACATGAAACAGCGTCATGAAACTCTGCACATCATAGCCGCTTTTCAAGCATTCTTTATACAACTTTTCATAAAAATGCTTTCGGGACAAAGATCTTTCATTTTCAGATAATGTGTTATATGCCCTCTCGCTCAACTTCAGCAAAAAAGGCATTAATCCAAGATTCTCATGTGCCAATACAAGACCAATGTCATTCTCATCATGTCCGTATTTTAATCCACTATCCTTCAGCGCCAAATCAACCGCTGCTATGAGATAGCATAAATCAATGGGAGGTTCTTCTTCTTTCCATTCCGCCATGTAAGCAAGAGCGGTCTTGTCCAAATTGAAGGATGTGAAATCAAATCTATCCAGGGTATGGACAGGAAACGTTGCCCATACTTCTTCATTGAGCTTGACTTCTTTAGTACCTAAGCCAACGTCTTTGTCCAGAATACCCTTCCAGAAGGCAGCTTTCCCAATTCCGGTTGAAGCAACAGGACCAATACCGGTTATGACTACCTGCTTGTGTTTCGCCATAATGTTAATGAAATTTCTTGACCACTAAACACGAGTTATTGCCTCCGAATGCAAAGCCGTTATTCAGGGCGACATTCACTCTCTTGACTCTGGCTATATTCGGCACACAGTCTATATCGCACTCTTCATCCGGAGTCTGAAAATTTATTGTCGGAGGAATGATGTTATCCCTGACCGAGAGACAGCATGCTAATGCTTCAATCGCTGATGCAGCGCCCATGGGATGACCGAGCATAGACTTTATTGAACTGACAGAGATCAATTTGGTGTGCTCTTTAAAGACCCCTTTAATCGCCGCACATTCAGTCTTGTCATTGCCCGCAGTGCCTGTCCCATGAGCATTAATGTAATCTACCTCTTCCTTTTCTGTTTGTGTATATTTCAGTGCCTTCAGAATTGCCTTTCCAATCCCCTCCGGTTTTCCAGCAGTCATGTGATACGCGTCACAACTGATGCCATAGCCCGGTATCTCGGCATATATCTCTGCATTTCTTTGCAACGCTGAATCCAATGATTCCAGAAAGAGAACTGCAGCACCCTCACCTACGAGCATTCCTCTCCTGTTCTTATCAAACGGCTGACACTTCTCAGGTGCCATGGCATAGATACGCTGAAAACCCGTAAAGGCAAGCCTCGAAAACGCATCGGCGCCGCCGACAATTGCATAGTCAAGATCGCCGCGCTTGATAAAGTCAAAACCATAGCCCACGGCATAGTTACCGGCAGCGCATGCAGTAGGAATCAGATAGTTAGGTCCTTCAAGTTGAAAATAATTGGCAATATTCGCCGGTATATTGTTCGCGGAAGACTGCATGACTTTCGCCCTGTCGAGGTTTTCCGTGCCAGCGATTATCCAGGTATCTACAGCGTCCTCCAATGGTTTCTCCCCCATAGTGGTCCCCATAAAAACACCGATTCTCTCTTTATGAAAGCCTTTCCCGGAAAACCCTGCGTCCTCTAATGCCATTGAAGTAGCGGCTATGGATAGTTGTGAGGTCCGACCTAAAAAAGGGATCCTTCTTTTTGGAATGAATTCTTGGGGATAAAAATTTTTTATTTCACCGGCATAATGGCACCTGTAATCTTTTGTATCAAATGATGAAACTTTGCTGATGCCGGAATTCCCATCTAATATTGCCTTCCAGAACTTATCTTTTCCAATACCAACTGATGACAGTACGCCCAACCCGGTAACAACGACTCTTCTTTTATGAATATCTGACACTTACCCCTCTTGATAACGCTATAAGTTAATTTTCAAAGGGTCATAATAATGCATTGCCATTCATTTCCTCTGAATACTGAACACAAGGTTCGCCACAGCAACAACGTTGTCATTCACTTTTGCAGACACATCGGTAATCGCGGCATAATCGAGAAACTTCACCTTGTTCGTCTCGACAATGAGCCGGTCACCTGGGTAGACCGGTGCAAGGAATTCTGCCTTGACTTTACCCAGATAGTAATCCGGATCCGCAGCGGCTATTTCCGGCCTGTCAAGAACAAAGAGTATTATCGAAGCCTGGGCCATCGCCTCGATCATCAGGACACCTGGCATTACAGGGTTCCCCGGGAAGTGTCCTTTAAAATAGTCTTCGGCCCTGTTAACCTCTTTTACGGCCACAACCTTTTCAGTGCCATGGATTTCGATAATTTCATCAATGAATATAAAAGGCTCACGGTGCGGCAAAACCGATTTAATTTTTTCTTTGTCCCAGACCATGAATTACTGTATATTCAGTTTCTTTGTATACGCAACGATCTGCCCGAGATTCCTGATCGTGGGGATGTCCTTTTCAGGAATAACGACACGATATTTTTTTTCAAACGCGGCCACAATCTCGATTGCCTTTAATGAATCAACATTTAAATCGTTGAAGAAGTCCGCTTCAACAGAAAGCTTCTCTTCCGGGACCTCTATAATTTCAGCCACCATCTTCCTTAATTCATTTTCAACATTGCTGTTCATGTATTACCTCCTTAATTCCATTTAGACAAAATAAATGCAGCATTACTCCCGCCGGGTCCATGATTATTAATCAATACATTGTTGATTCTTGTAATACGGGAACAATTGGCCACATAATCCAGGTCGCATTCACTGTCTCTCACTTCATAATTAATAGTCGGTGGTATATAGCCATTATACATACTGCCTATGGAAGAGGCGATCTGAAACAGTCCTCCGGCACTGAATGTCTCGCCAATCATTGATTTTATGGAACTGACCGGAATGTTATACGCATATCTGCCAAATACATCCTTTATCGCTTTCGTCTCGAGCCTGTCCTGTTCATAGACCGAATTGGCTGACGCATTAATATAATCTATATCAGAAACACCTATATCTGTAGTTCTCAATGCCTCCTTGATGCTTTTCTTTAACCCTCTTGCATCCGGTTGATATTTACCCATTCTAAAGGCGTCAAAGCAATTACCGATGCCATTGACTTCAGCATAGATCCTTGCACCCCTTTCAAGCGCTGACTCCTCATCTTCTATAACAATAACTGCCGCACCTTCACTTAATATTATTCCGTTTCTCCTTCTATCAAAGGGGCAGGACAATTCTTCGCCATTGATGCCGGCAGAATACCCTAAACGATAAAATCCCGAATAATTCACCAGGGAGAGGCTCTCCACCCCTCCAACAAGGACTGTCTTGATACGCCTCATCCTGAGAAAATCCATAGCGTATTTCAGGGCATCAATGCTGGAGCTGTATCCGGTAGAAATTGTTGTGTTAAACCCCTGAATGCCGAACCTGATGGACACCTGGCTGGAAGCGGCATTCATAACGGTTCCCGGGAAAAGGGCCACATTGGTAAAAAGCGGTCCATCCTGGATCGCCTCTTTATCAAACTCTGCTATATTCCAGAGGGAAGAGAGCGTCGTTCCGGTACAGACCCCGATGTCATCCGTATTTTTATCATTTATTGTGAGGCCCGCATCATCGATAGCCATTTTAGCGGCTGAACATAAAAGACGGGAAGTCCTTTCAAGGTTCCTTAAACCCTTTGAACCCAGGAACTCAGCGGGATTAAACTCGCTGTCGATCTCACCTGCCATATGGCATTTAAACCCGGTTGTACCGAACCGTCTCACAGGCTTAATTCCGGAACGCCCTTCCTTCAAGGCATCCCAGAACTGCTCCTTTCCAATACCATTTGGGGCAATAACTCCAAGCCCTGATATGACGATTCGTCGTTTGCTCGTGGGCTTTCCCATACCGTTTAACTCATACCGCCGTCTATAACCAGCGTATGACCAGTAATATACCCGGCATCATCACTGGCAAGGAACTTGACCGCCTTGGCTATTTCTTCAACATTCCCAAATCTCAATAACGGTATCTGCTTCATCATCATCTCCCGGTAATCATCCTTCAGGTCCCTCAGCATTTCAGTTTCAATAAAGCCGGGCGCAACAGCATTTACTCTTATATTGTAAGGAGCAACTTCCCTGGCAAGAGCTTTTGTGAACCCTATTATCCCTGCTTTTGAAGCAGCGTAGTTGACCTGCCGTGAAGTGCCGATGATTCCGCTAATGGACGAGATATTAATGACAACGCCTTTTTTCTGTTTCATGAACGGGATGATCGCGGCCCTGGTGAGATTGAACGTGCCGTCGAGGTTTGTATGGATTACGTCATGCCAGTCACTCTGCCCCATGAGAGCGAGCGCCTTATCCTTAATGATTCCTGCGTTGTTTACGACTATATCGATTCCACCAAATAATTCA
>Ga0111163_1005_pt1 | contig 19367 bp, 19 predicted proteins | sample DeeMarSeWOR28_12_FD_80262 | JGI IMG/M metagenome (GOLD analysis project Ga0111163, IMG submission 80262) | Nitrospira bacterium SG8_35_4 | reverse complement strand
CACTCCTGATTTTTTCACTGTCAACAGCTGCCTGGCTCTCATATGCGATGCTCTTTCTGGTCGGACTGGGCGCCATCAATCAGATAGCAACCGCAAACAGTATTCTGCAGCTCATGGTCCCCGATGCTTTGAGGGGCAGGGTGATGAGCGCGTTTACCACTATGTTTCTCGGCATGGCGCCTCTCGGAAACTTTTCGGTCGGCAGCCTGGCCCATTTTATCGGCACACAAAAGGCGCTTACAATCGCTGCCGGATGCTGCCTGCTGGGGACGGTCGTCATTATGCTATGGGAAAAACGTGAAATCGTCAGATTATAGCCGCATTATTCATCGCGAATTCCATTTCAATAGTTGCAAACAGGGCAGGCGTTTTATTGACCTGTGTTGAGGGTGAACCTCCGTTTCTGGAGGTTCACCCTCTGCATAGTCTTAGAAATTATGGAACAGGTTTTCATGTCGGCTTAACTATCTTAAATCATTTTAATATCTTTAATGATTAAGAACATCTCAGATCACTGACGATACTGCTGATAGTTTCTTTCCGGGATTCAATGCTCTCGACGAGCCTGAACTGGACAAGCGCCCTGGCGAGATTCTGCTCAGGATGTTTGACCTTAAAATATACATTCCCTTCGAGATAGTCAGTAAAAAATCTGAGCCCGAGTTCAAAAGCGATCAGCCGGACCGCATCATAAAGATAGTCATAATCATGCAGAGTGAGGAACTGACGCGCCACCGTGATGTATCCCCGAAGAATCGCCTCACAGAGGTCCGGTTCAAAACGGACCATTTCCCAGTTCTCTGTTTCTTCTCCGAGGGGATTACAGCCAGAACGCAGGCAATCACCGATATCATAATGCACAAGACCGGGTTTGACGGTATCCAGGTCCACCATGCCGACGGCATGACCTGTTACATTGTCTATCATGATGTTGTTCACCTTCGGATCTCCATGAATCGGGCGAAGCAAAAGTTTGCCCTCTGATCTGGCACGCTCGAGAATATGTGATCGGGCGCTTCTGCTGTCCACAAACTGCAGGCAATAATCCACCTCCTGAGACTTCATGATACTCTTAAGCCTTAACACCTCATCGTAGTGCTGAAGGTATCGCGGAAGAATGTGAAATCCTTCAAGGGTGTCAACAAGCCTGGCAGGGGAAAGGTCGCTGATGAGGTTATGAAACATGCCTAATGCATATCCAGTTTCTTCAGCATGTCTAATGTCTTTGATCGTGTCAAAAGTGCGGGCGTTGTCAATATAGCTGATTGCACGCCAGAACGACCCGTCAGAGTCAATCCAGTGGTCTTTCCCATCCCGCGCGACTATGATACGCGGCACTTCCCAGCGCCGGCCGTCACTGATGCCCGAGTGACGCAGACGCTCGCTGATATGACCGGTAATGACCTGCATATTCTCCATAATGAGTTCCGGCTTATGAAAGACCTGTGTATTTATTCTCTGCAGGATAAAATGTCCTTCCCTTTCTGAATCAAGGGTTGCCAGGTAGGTCTTGTTAATATTACCGTTGCCAAAATCACAGACTTTGGTGATCTTGCCTGAAAATGTGAATTTCTCTGCTACGCCGAGAACGTCGTCCAAAGTTTCTCCTTTTGATAGAGTTTTATTATTATTCGTATTTGCCTGTCAAAATCAGCCCGTACAAGCAGGCCAAATACCTCAGTACAATAATATATTAATTATTTGAGGGATTTCACTTTTTCAAGCTGTCCTCTCCGGTACACTTAAGACCGATAGGCCATTCTGGCCTATAAATAGCTGGGCTATAGTGTCCTATCTCTATATTGTATCTCATAGTAACTGCCTGAATAAATTCAATATCCAACCCTGGCACAGGCATTGCATTGTCAAGAGCAATAAATAAATGTTTACTGATAATGAATTCGTTTAAAGTGGAGGTTAACGACGTGGCAAGTTTATCAAACAAGTACCTGGCAAAGGAAAAGGATGAGGATCCTAATGATTCTGGGAATACTGAAAACAGCTTAAAGGCTCTCATTTACATTGTGAGCTCAGACCTTTTACCAATGCTGATGGCAACAGAACACAGAATAGACAGGCTTCCGATAGTGTATCTTGCGGAAGCGCATGCTTAAATTAAAATTTATCAAATAAGGAGGATTCACCATGGCAAAAGCAATTGGCATAGACCTCGGGACCACAAACTCAGCGGTCGCGATAGTTCACCGGGGAGAAAAGATAGTAATACCGAACCAGGAGGGAACCAGAACAACACCCTCTGTGGTTGCATTTACAGACAAGGGTGAACGCCTTGTCGGACACGTTGCAAAACGTCAGTCGATAACGAATCCGGAAGACACCATTTTTTCAATAAAGAGATTAATGGGCCGGAAGTACACATCAAGGGAAGTCCAGGATGCAATCAAAAAATTACCGTACAAGATTGTAGAGGCGCCGAATGGCGATGCCCACGTAGAGATAAAGGGCAAGAGATATTCTCCCCCTGAGGTTTCCGCCATGATCCTGCAGAAGCTGAAACAGGCTGCCGAAGATTATCTGGGTGAGCCGGTAACAGACGCGGTGGTGACGGTTCCGGCGTATTTTGATGACAGTCAGCGGCAGGCCACCAAGGACGCCGGCAAGATCGCCGGACTGAACGTCCTCAGGATCATCAATGAACCGACCGCGGCCTCGCTCGCCTACGGGATAGAATCCAAAAAGGATGAAAAGATCGCGGTCTATGATCTCGGCGGCGGTACCTTCGACATTTCGATTCTCGAGATAGGTGAAGGAATAACTGAAGTAAAGTCAACCAACGGCGATACCTTTCTGGGTGGCGATGATTTTGATATCAAGATAATCGACTGGCTGATCGATGCATTCAATAAAGAGCAGGGTATTGACCTGAAAAATGACAAAATGGCCCTCCAGAGACTCAAGGAGTCTGCAGAGAAGGCAAAAATAGAACTCTCAACCGCGGCTGAAACGGAGATCAACCTCCCCTTTATCACTGCCGATGCCACAGGCCCAAAACATCTCGTCCTTAAATTGACGAGATCAAAATTTGAACAGCTGACCGATGACCTTGTCAAGCGTTCGCTCGATCCATGCAAACTGGCGTTAAAGGACGCTGGTCTGTCTGCAACAGATATTGATGAAGTGCTGCTCGTCGGAGGCCAGACAAGGACCCCGAAAGTAAGCGAAGGAGTAAAGGGGCTTTTTGGCAAAGAGCCGAACAAGAGCATAAATCCCGATGAGGCTGTGGCCCTGGGAGCGGCAATTCAGGCAGCTGTGTTAAAAGGTGATGTCAAAGATGTACTGCTGCTGGATGTAACTCCGCTCTCTCTCGGTATCGAGACGCTCGGCGGTGTCTTTACCAAACTGATCGACAGGAATACAACGATTCCTGCAAAAAAGAGCCAGATCTTTTCGACTGCCGCAGACAACCAGCCCGCTGTGGGCGTAAAGGTATTTCAGGGAGAAAGGGAGATGGCCTCGGACAACAAACTCCTCGGCAATTTTGAACTCCTCGGCATCCCGCCGGCTCCCAGAGGCATTCCGCAGATCGAAGTCACATTCGATATGGATGCAAACGGAATTCTCCATGTATCAGCCAGGGATGTCGGAACAGGGAAGGAGCAGTCCATCAGGATTACCGCGTCAAGCGGACTGTCTGAACAGGAGGTCGACCGGATGGTAAAGGAAGCGGAAGCTCACTCTGCCGAAGACAGCAGAAAGAAACTACTCATTGAGGCCAGAAATGAGGCAGACAGCCTTATCTATACGGTAGAAAAAACAATAACCGAGCATGGAGACAAACTTGCTGAAAGTGACCGTAGTGAGATCAACAGTGCCCTCGAACAATGTAAAACAGCAAAAGACAGTTCTGACAATCCGGATCAAATCCGTGAAGCAATCACCAGGCTCACAACAGCATCCCACAAAATGGCTGAGCACATGTATAAAATAGATGCAGCTGGCCAGAACGCATCGGCAGGAGGAAATGGCCACGGTCATACTGCTGAAACCGCTGATGATGGAGAGACTGTTGAGGCTGAATTCGAGGAAGAGCCTGCCGGCAGAAATTAATACCGAAGTCTCAAAGCGCGGAAGCAAGAAAAAAGGGGCGAATATTTATTCGCCCCTTTTTTAGCGTTCACTGCGGTTCGGTTATCTGATATAGGCCCTTCTGTTCCTCTGCCAGCATGACTCATTTTGAGAGGTACAAAGCGGCTTTTCTTCACCGAATGTCATAATCGTCATTCTTCCCGGAGAAACCCCAAGAGACTTGAGGTATTTCATCGTTGCCTTTGCCCTTTTTTCGCCGAGCGCGAGATTATATTCGCTTGTTCCCCTTTCATCAGTATGTCCTTCGATGATAATATTCTGCTCACTGTTTTCATGAAGAGAAGAAGCAGCAGTGTCCAGAATGGACCGTGCGTCCTTCCTGATGGTATATTTGTCATAGTCAAAGAGGATATCATTAAAAAGTCTATTCCCTTCGTTGTCCATGTCCGCTCCAGCGAATGACGCGTCCCCTCTTTCCCCTTGCGCTCTTTCAGATCCAAACGCTCCTTCGGTGACCCACTCCTGTTCCATGCCTCCGGAACCCTTTGCGGCTTTATCCTTATTCATCGACCCGCAAGAGGCAAACAGCAAAGTCACCGACAGCATAATGAATAAACTGACTATTTTTTTTGTCATAATCTTTCCTCCAGTCTTTCGTGTTTCTCTGTCACCACAAAAAGCGGCATTATTTTTCTTATCGGCATTCTTCATCGAAAATATTAGCCGTATCGTATAGAGGCGCCAGATAATGACGTGCCAGCTGCTCTTCATCCTTTTTCAGTGATAATTATAAAAGATAACTTTTCATGCCAGCGTGTACTGCAGACTGTAGAGATTAATTTTTTTATTAAAGCCCTTGCCTCTATTGTCCGTTTTTTATACAATGAGAAAGACTATGTTTATAAGAAGATGCTCATGGGCGCTGTTTATCTCTCTGTTCTTTATTACCTCTCTTGCCTTCCTTCTCCACGAACCGGACGCTGCTAACAAAAAAAGAGTCCGCGCCCCCAAGAAACGAACGCAGAAGCAGGCTGTACCTCCCCGGAAGCGCAAAGCGTCCAGAAACCGCGTCCGGGTGTTATCTGAAGACCCTTACAGAGGGGCGATTGTGCTGAATTCAACGTCCGGCGAAGTTCTATTTGAGGACAATGCAGATACCATGGCATACCCTGCAAGCATGGTAAAAATGATGGACCTCCTTCTCATTCTTGAAGGCATCGACGAAGGGCACCTGTCTCTTCAGGACAGAATTGTCGTTTCAGCCGAAGTTGCCAGAATAGGAGGATCGCAGGTTTATCTGAAAGAAAAGGAAGTGCAGACCGTAGAGGACCTGCTGTACGCTCTGATGATCCAGTCTGCAAATGATGCTGCCGTTGCCCTTGCACTCCATTATAAAGGCAGCAAGCAGGCATTTGTCGAACTCATGAACAGGAGGGCGGAGGAGCTTGGCATGAAGGACACGGTATTTCATTCCGTACATGGCCTTCCGCCGGGAAGAGGTCAGCTGCCGGATGTATCAACAGCACGGGACATGGCAACGCTTGGCCGGGAACTGCTGAGTCATCCTGAAGCACTAAAATATACATCGGAGAAAAAACGCCTGTTCCGCCCCGATGCCCCGGAACCGTTCATCATGAGGAACCATAATCATCTGGTTGGAAACTTCGAAGGCTGCGACGGGCTGAAGACAGGGTTCTTCTGGGCTGCCGGTTTTTCGATAACGGCAACGGCGACCCAGAACGGAGCACGGGCCCTGGTCGTCATAATCGGATCAGTCAGCAGCAGAACACGCGATGCCAGGGCCAGTGAGCTCCTGGCAAAAAACCTTGCCCTGATAGAAGCAGACCATACCATGACCGCCTCGGTTGATCAGGGAATGCTCTCCATCTTTAATGAGTAAATATTTTTCCTGAATCGTTCCATCAGTTTAATCATTCAACCTGTTTACTCCGCTCAAACGGTTTTCTTATATCGTCTGCAAATACTCGTCAACTTCAGAGCTTATTTGTCCGATCAACTCATTCAGGGCATCCACAAGGGCCTTCATGTCTTCCCAGTTTATATTAAAAATATATGTGTAGAGAAAGTAGTTTCTGAATGCCAGGTATCTTGACAGCACCTGGACAAGGTCCGGCGGGAGAATGCCGATTTCACCGGACTTCCTGAGGACCTTTTCATGCCATTCAGGAGCGTCCTGAACATCAAGCTTGTCAAAAATCAGCATCTGCTTTAATACATTTTCAACACCGCCGTAAATGTTTACAACAAGAGCAGCGATCGAGGCCTTCTCGGAAAGAGGATACTCTGCCTTTTCAGGACTGTAAACAGAATAAAGTTCCCTTCTGACCTTTTCGATATTGGCAAACTCGCCGCTGCAATACTGTTTGAGTTCATCAATTGTCATATATTACCCCCGTTAATCGTAAATCGTTATTCGTTAATCCGGGAAAAAACTGGATTCCCGCCTTCGCGGGAATGACAAATACCCCCTCATGTTTCACAATCTTCCAGATCTCAGGATTGATATAAGCAAACGCAACCCAAGCACGATGGCCACGAGAAATCCTATGGCACCGACCGTCGGCATACCGAGAATCTTGCCGCCGATATCTGACTGCATCAGCATCGAGGAACCAACAATAATTGCTGCAACAACAACACTGAACGCAAGACGGTTGCTTGAGCGGTCTATATCCTTTATCAGTTTGTCCATCCCTATCGGGTCAATTCTGAAACTCACATCATCCCTCAGGGTCTTTCTTAACAGTCTGTTTATCTGTTTTGGCGTGTCGAGCAGCAAATCACCTATTTCGGCCAGGTTTTGTTTTGATTTATCGAACACCCTGTGAGGGCTCATCCGTTGTTTTACCAGTTCGGCTGCATAGGGTTCTGCGGCTGAAATGAGGTTAAAACCGGGATCGAGCTGTCTTCCGATATTGTCAACAATCAGTATTGTCCTGTTCATTAAAAGCAGGTCTGAAGGCACTTTCAGCCCGTGCTTGATTACCAGGTGGGTCAGGGCTTCAAGGTATTCCGGAAAATTCACTTCTGAAATTGAAAGGTCATACAGCGGCTCCATAAGATAGACGAGGTCTGCCTTGAACTCTTTTTTGAATAGTTCGAGATCCACTTCATCTGTAACAAGTCCCAGATCTATATAGAGATCGACCAGTTTGTCAAAGTTTTTATGCAGGATAGCCAGGAATGCACTGGCCATGGTTTCCATTAACTCCGGGGTCAGCCAGCCCACAATGCCGAAATCCATAATGCCTATTTTGCCGTCGGACATTACAAAGATATTGCCCGGGTGAGGGTCCGCATGGAAAAACCCGTCTTCGAAAATCATCTTGAAATAAGCATCAACCCCTTTTTGTGCAATTTCCCGTTTGTCGATCCCCATGGACTCTATGCCGGGAAGATCATCAATCCTGACTCCTTCGAGTCTTTCCATCACAATAACTTTCCCTGACAGCAGCTCGGTGTAAATTTTTGGGATGTAGACATCATCACTGCCGCTGAAGTTTCTCTGGAACCGCTGAGCATTTTTTGCTTCGGTCACAAAATCCAGCTCTTTTCTTACAGAACGGGCAAATTCATTCACGATCCCTTCGGGGTCAAATAATTTACTCTCAGGAATGTACTTCAACAACAGTCTCGCAATCGCACCCAGGATCACAATATCTGTTTCTAAAATTTCACGTATCTCCGGTCTCTGCACCTTTACAATGACCTTTTCTCCGGACTGGAGCGTTGCGTTATGGACCTGCGCAATGGAGGCAGCGGCGACAGACGAAACTTCAAACTCGGAGAACACATCTTTCACTGATACGTTGAATTCAGACTCTATGAGCTGTTTTGCCTGTTCCGACGGAAACGGCGGTACCTTGTCCTGAAGTTTTTTAAACTCATCTGCATATTCAATGGTTATAAGGTCAGGACGGGACGAAAGTATCTGAGCAAGTTTTATGAATGACGGCCCTAATTCACCGAAAGCCAGCCTTAACCTGTCGGGCAGTGTATGTTTCTCAATGCCCTCCCAGCGGCTGACGATCTTGAACCTTTTTCTCAGGGGGATAAAGCGGTGAAGGTTGAGCTGCTCGATGAACTGCCCGAAACCATGCTTCAGAAATACATTGACAATATGTCGTATGCGGGAAATGTTCTTATAGGTCTGCCAGATTCTCAGGAATCGTCTTATCGCCATTCGATTTTCCTGTTGATGCTACTCCTTTGCCGACTCTTCAAGTTTTTTGATGCGAGCTGACAGAGCGGTCACTTTTCTGTTCAGTTTTTCAAAATCATCCCGGGCGGGTATGTTCATCTTTTCGAGTCCCCTGCTGATAAGCTCCGAAACAGCCTTGTTTATATCTTCCCCTGTTTTGCCGGCCTTTTCTGTGCACTCCTTTACCAGTCGTGCACCCTGGGATTCACTTAATTCCCCCTTTTTGACCAGCTCATCAATAACCTCTCCGATCTTTTCAGGAACACCGAGCCCTGCCATCAGCGTTTTATGAATCAATTCATTTACAGTTGTCATCGTAGCCTCCGTAAAAACTGTTAATCGTTAATTGTGAATAGTTAATTTTTATGCTGATCTCTGAATCATCTGTTTGTTACACGATTAACGAATAACGATTATCCAGTTAGCAATATTATTTCATCTTATCTTTAATTATATCACTAACAGAGGCGATCGCCTTCTCGATACCCGATGCATCCTTTGTTCCGCCCTGTGCCATGTCAGGCCTGCCGCCGCCCTTGCCCCCGGTTACCGCCTTCAGGATCTCCCCGGCATGAAACCGCGACGTAAGGTCCTTTGATACAGCCGAAACATAATATGCCTGGCTGTCCACTGCAGACCCGAGCACAATAATCCCGGACCCCATACTGTCTCTGATCGAGTCAACAAGGTTTCTGAGTGATTTCATATCAAGATTATCAGCTTTGTGCGCCAGCACCTTGATATTATGTATTTCCATGATCTTATCAAGAAGATTATGCGCGTTCCCGGACATGGACTTCTGCCTGATCCGGTCCATTTCTTTTTCGGTTTGTCGTGCGTCATGGATGATTTTTTCAATTTTCTCATACAGACCCAGTTCATTGACCTTCAGCAGCTGCGATGCCTTTTTTAACTCGCTCTCCCGTACGCTGAGGTACTCCAGGGCAGAAAAGCCTGTAATCGCCTCTATTCTTCTTATCCCGGCTGCAACACTGCCCTCGGAAATAATTTTAAAAGGCCCTATATCTCCCGTCGCGTCACAGTGGGTGCCGCCGCAGAGTTCAGCAGAAAAGTCCCCTGCCCGCACAACCCTGACCCGCTCTCCATACTTTTCCCCGAAAAGAGCGACGACGCCCTGTGCAATGGCATCATCGAGGCTTGTTTCTGTAACGTCGACCCGGATGTTTTCAATAATCTTTTCATTCACAATTCTTTCTATCTCGTTCAGTTCCCGACTGTTCACTGCAAAGAAGTGGGTAAAATCAAACCGCAGTCTGTCCTGTGCAACGAGCGACCCGGCCTGTTTCACATGATCACCGAGGACTTCCTTTAACGCAGCATGCAGCAGGTGCGTTGCAGTATGGTTCCGCTTTATGGCTTTTCTTCCCTCCGCGGGGACCGAAGCATGAACGGGTGAACCGGTTGAAAGGTGCCCTTTCTCGACTTTCGAAACATGCAGAACAAGGCCATGAAATTTTTTTGTATCTTCCACATGAATTTTTGTTCCATTGACCCTGATACCACCCTGGTCACCGGCTTGTCCGCCTGATTCGCCATAAAAGGGCGTCTTATCAAGAACTATTTCGACTTTCTCCCCTGCTTCAGCCCCATCCGCCAATGCTCCATTCTTTACTATCGCTATTACCGTACTGTCCGAATGAAGCGAATCGTACCCAAGAAACTTCGTCGGTCCTGAGCGTTTCAGAATATCGCGATACACGCCCGTGACTTCCTCTTCTCCTCCCGTCCATGATGCCCGCGCCCTTGTTTTCTGAAGCTCCATCTCTCTGTGAAAACCCTGCTCATCAACTTTTAGCCTGTTGTCTTCCGCTATGTCCTGGGCCAGGTCAAGCGGAAACCCATAGGTATCGTACAACTTGAAGAGTTCGGGGCCGGGTACTGTATCAGAGCCCGATGACTTGAGGTCGTTCATCAGTTTCCCGAGAATTTCCATCCCGGATGAAAGTGTATGGGCAAACCGCTCTTCCTCAAATTTCAGTACTTTTTTGTTCATATCAGCGTTGCCGAGAATCTCAGGATACTGACCTGACATCATGTCGTAGACCGGTTCCAGTAACTTATAGAGAAACGGCCCCTGAATACCGAGCATGAAGCCGTGTCTGGCAGCCCTTCGGATAATCCTTCTCAGTACATATCCCCTGCCCTCGTTTGAGGGGTTCTGCCCCTCTGAAAGTACGAACGCTGCTGATCTAATGTGGTCAGCAATGACCCTCATTGAGACATTCGTAACAGAATCGTTTCTGTATTTTTTCCCGGAAAGAGATTCAACCTGCTGGATAATCGGTGTGAACAGGTCAGTATCAAAGTTGTTGACCTTTCCCTGCAGCACCGCCGAAAGTCTCTCGAGACCCATACCGGTATCGATACTCGGTTTCGGCAGGGGGGTCAGCTCTCCTGAAGCGTCCCTGTTAAACTGCATAAAGACGAGATTCCATATTTCGAGATACCGGTCGCAGTCGCAACCTACTCTGCAATCCGGTCTGCCGCAGCTCAATTCAGGCCCCTGATCAATCAATATCTCTGAACAGGGGCCGCACGGCCCGGTGTCTCCCATCTGCCAGAAGTTGTCTTTTTCACCAAGCCTGAAGATCCGCTCCGGAGACACGCCCACATGGTTCTTCCATATTTCCTCTGCCTCATCATCTTTTTCGAATACAGTGATATAAAGCCTGTCAGCAGGAAGTTTGACCCGCTCAGTCAGGAACTCCCATGCCCATTCTGCTGCTTCCCTTTTGAAGTAGTCACCAAACGAAAAATTTCCGAGCATTTCAAAAAACGTATGATGGCGGGCGGTCCTTCCCACGTTCTCGAGGTCATTATGTTTTCCACCGGCCCTGAGACACTTCTGTGAAGTGGTGGCCCGCTTGTACGGTCTCGTCTCATCTCCAAGAAATACGGATTTAAACTGGACCATGCCGGCGTTCGTAAAAAGCAGAGTTGGATCGTCCTTCGGCAGAAGCGGAGAACTCGGAACAATCTCGTGCCCTTTTTCTTTAAAAAAATCGAGGAATAATTGTCGTATCTTATTGCTTTCCATTTAATCTGAAAAATCCAATTTAATTACTAAAGACGTTGGGGTAACGCAGTTTATTCATTAAAAGGCTTACCTGCTTCAGGTATATAATATACTGTATTATATCAATTTATGTATATATTAAAAAAGAATGTTCGTCATTTGAACACAACCATGAAAATATTCCTTATAAGCGAAATACCCTTGGCGTTGTTCATGGGTACATTTTATTCATTCCGCTACGATCTGCGGACCGGTATCATTGCTGGACTGACCGGGGGGGTTTCTGTTGGAATAATTCTGGCAGTCATTGCAGGCGTTCTCCATCGTCGCTGCGTACAGAAAATATCAGGTCATGGTCCCGCTGAGCAAACGGGAGTTGCCACGAGCCGGGATATTGAACTGAAAATGCCCCGTGACCGCGCATTTGATCTCTGTGTCGCATCGCTCGGCAGCATCAACAGATGCACCATCACAGAAGAAAACCGATCGCAGGGAAGAATCGAGGCAAAGACAGGCATCAACTGGAAAACCTGGGGAGATACGGTCTCATTCAGATTGAGCAGGCTGGACGACGATACAACGAACGTTATGCTTACAAGCAGACCGACGGCGCGAACAACACTGGTCGACTTTGGCAAGAACCTCGAAAATGTCCAGTTAATTATCGCCTTCTTGAAGGGGAAAGGAGAGGTTTAACAGATATTTCACCGTTCCACATGAATCCTGAAACAGTTGAACCTGAAAAGATTTTTTTATTACAGCTCTAGCGAATGAATTACTTTATAAATAACATCTGTTGTGAATCCCCTGCGCTGAAGCATTCCCGCCAGCCTTCTCCTTACAGTCTGTTCAGGGTAATGTTTCATGGTCCTTAATTTCCGCTCCGCAAATTCCCTGGCAGATGTTTCTTCCATATCACTTGTATGATCATGAAGGACTGTATCAATAAGCGGCTTGTCAATACCCCTTTTGATTAAAAACATCCTCACGCCATTTTTACCAAGGGACTTCCTTTCCGTGGAGTATCTGAAGAGCTCCGAAGCAAGGATCTCATCATTAATCAGGCCGGACCGCTCGAGAAATTCCATGGTGTTTTCTATATGACCGATGCTGAAGCCTTTCTGTTTGAGCTTCTGGAGCATTTCTTTCCTGCTTCTGGAACGGTAGCTGAGAAGTTGCAATGCGTAGGCCCGTGCCTTAGCTTGAGAATCTTTCAATTTGCGGGCCGCTCACCTCTTTTGATCCCCCAGGGGCGTTGTTCTCCACACCCCATACATCCTTTGTCGACTGAACTCCCTTGATCTTGAGCGCAAAATCATCAGCGTTGGTAGCCCTGCTTGCCGCGTCTTCATAGGTGATGAGACCGTTCTGATAAAGGCTGAGAAGGGACTGATCAAATGTCTGCATTCCATACTGGCTCACGCCTTCTTCTATGTAGTCATGAATAAGCTTGGTCTTGTCAGGGTCTTCAATACAGCTCTTGATGGTTACGGTTGCAACCAGCACCTCAACCGCCGGGACTCTTCCGCCCCCGTCTGCCCGCGGCACAAGACGCATCGAAACAATTGCCCGCAGTACAGAGGCAAGCTGTGTCCTTACCTGCTTGTGCTGATACGGGGGGAAGACAGATATGATCCTGTTTACTGTCTCTACAGCGTCCGCGGTATGGAGGGTGCTGAGGACCAGGTGTCCTGTCTCAGCAGCAGTAAGCGCAGTCTGAATTGTTTCAAAATCACGCATTTCACCGACCAGTATCACATCAGGGTCCTGCCGCAGTGCGGCCCTTAAAGCCTTGGCAAACGATATCGTATCAGAGCCGAGTTCTCTCTGACTGATAATGCTCTTCTTGTCCCTGTGCAGGAATTCGACCGGGTCTTCAATGGTGATAATGTTGTCCGTTTTGTTTTCATTAATATAATCAATCATCGAGGCAAGCGACGTTGATTTACCGCTTCCTGTTGTCCCGGTAACGAGTATCAACCCCCTCGGTTCCATGGCGATCTTTTTCAGCACAACCGGCAGCTGCAGGTCCTCTATGGTCAAAATCTTCAGTGGGATAACCCTGAATACAATGCCGATCGTTCCTCTCTGCACAAAACAGTTGCACCTGAACCTGCCAAGGCCCTTCACACTGTACGAAAGATCTATCTCACGGTCTTTCTTGAATTGTGCCTTGTGTGATTCCTTGAGTACAGAGGACGCGATGGCTGACGTGTCTTCAGGCGTCAGCCTCTGTTCATCCTTCAATTCATGCAATGATCCATTGATTCTCACGATTGGCGGGTTGCCTGCCTTGATATGCAGGTCAGATGCTTTCATCTGTGATACTTTCTTTAACAGCGCATCAATATCTACTGACATAACTCCCTCTTAAAATTATATTCTTCCAGTATCTTTGATTCAATGTCCCGAGTCATTTCAGGATTTGCAATAAGATACTGTTTGGTGTTGTCCCTGCCCTGTCCAATTCGGTTCCCGTCGTATGAATACCATGCCCCGGCCCTCTCGACAATTTTCTTCTCAAGACCGAGATCAATAAGCTCACCGACCCTCGAAATCCCTTCGTTAAAAAAGACGTCGAATTCTGCCTGTCTGAAGGGGGGAGCAACCTTGTTCTTGACAACCTTCACCCTGACCCTGTTGCCTACCAGTTCCTGGGCATTCTTTATCTGCTCAATTCTCCTTATGTCGAGCCGTACCGATGCATAAAATTTCAGCGCGTTTCCTCCTGAGGTCGTTTCCGGGTTGCCGAACATCACTCCTATCTTCATCCGTATCTGGTTGATAAAGATGACCGTTGCCTGTCCCTTCGAAATAGCGGCAGTCAGTTTCCTTAACGCCTGACTCATCAGCCGCGCCTGAAGACCGGGCAGACTGTCGCCCATGTCGCCTTCAATTTCTGCCTTTGGCACAAGGGCTGCAACAGAGTCGATGATAATAATATCGAGCGCACCGCTTCGTACCAGTGTTTCTGTAACTTCAAGCGCCTGCTCACCTGTGTCCGGCTGGCTGATCAGGAGGTCATCGATGTTCACTCCCAGTTTTGAAGCATAAGAGACATCCAGCGCATGCTCCGCATCAATAAACGCAGCCGTTCCACCCGCCTTCTGCGCCTGTGCTACAGCACTGAGGGCCAGGGTTGTCTTGCCCGAAGACTCCGGGCCATAGATCTCTACAACCCTCCCTCTCGGAAAACCGCCTATTCCAAGTGCGGCATCCAACCCGATGGAGCCTGTAGGGATTGCACCGATCTCCACGATCCCGTCAGAGCCGAGACGCATGATCGCGCCTTTTCCAAACTGTTTTTCTATCTGGGCTATTGCCACCTCAAGGGCCTTTTCACGATTTTTGTCTGTCGTTTTTTCTGCCATGTTGTATCCTCCTTATTATCGAAATATAATCTTTATTTCTTAAATCTCAAAATCCAAGCACCAAAAAACAAATAAATTCCAAATACCAAACAACAATTGACAAGAAAACTGCTTTTTAATAAATTGGTTATTGGTACTTATTTGTAATTTCATCATCACATCTCCTGCTCATTTACTGATCAGTGATTTAAAGTCCGCCCCTGCTCAAACGAAATTCTGCCACTCTTGTATACTTCGCTCCTGCCGGCCCGAGGTCGCTCTTCATCAGCGATATCGCTCTGACATCAAATGATCCGAAATCACGCTCCCGGTATGTTTCGGCTTTTTCCATCAGGGCACCTTTCCCCCGCGAAGATTTAACCCTGCCAAGGGTGAGGTGGGCTGTATATTTTCTCTTTTCCCGCTCAAACCCCAGAGATTCCAGTCCCTCTTCGACGTCACGCTGAAGACCAATCAGCATATCGCTTTCCTTCGTTCCGACCCACACAACTCTCGGTGCCCTCACATTCGGGAACACCCCTACTCCCGATACGGTCATGGTAAACGTACCGTAATTCACGGAAATCTTCTCTAAAACATCTGTAATTTTTCTGACCATGCTTTCCTCAATCGTGCCGAGGAATTTCAGCGTGAGATGAATGTTTTCCGGTCTCACCCACCTGACATCAACATCACTCTTTTTAAAATCCCTTTGAATATCTGACAGGGCAGATTGTATTGATCCAGGCAGCTCTATCGCTATAAAACTTCTCAAGGCTTCATTATGTTTTTCGTATCCTGTCATCCATTCAACTGATTCAATAGAATAGCACAGAACCACTATTTTAGTTCAAATTTTCTATATGGAAATATTGGCTGCCACTGTCCCCTGACTTCTTGAATAGCCCTATTTTCTCGAATGGCTGATTATTTGTCAAGACCTCTACTGCTTCCCTGTCCCGGGCTACCTCTCATCATTGATTTTTCAATATAATTATATTCGCTCCCTGAAACAATGGGGGTTGTTTGTCACTGCCTGCCAGCAGGTAGGCGGGAGGAGGGGAAAGAGGGAATTAGCACATTAAATTAGATAGTTCCATGCCTGCAGAAAGAGGTTCGTATATATTGCGGCCATAACATCATCAAGCATGATACCGGCGCCGCCGGAAAAATAATTCTCCGCATTCCTGACCGGAGGCGGCTTTAGAATATCAAAAAATCTGAAGAGGAAGAATGCCGCAATAAGATAGCCGGCACTTTTCGGTACAAAAAGCACTGAAATAAAGTATCCGCAGAATTCATCAATGACAATATGACCGCTGTCCTTGCCGAGGATTTTTTCAGTACTGTGAGACGCGAGCACCCCGATGATAAAAAGCGGCGGAATAATCAGGAGGAGACTCAGATCAGAAGGCCTTAAAAAAAATATAAACAGACCGGCAATCGCGGTGCCGACGGTTCCCGGAGCAAACCGGAAATACCCTGAAAATCCTACTGTCGCGATTATGTGATAAATGTGGTTAAGCAATTTTAATAACTGTCAGCGATCAGCTGTCCTCAATCAGTAAATACATTTTTTGACTGAAAGCTGACCGCTGAGAGCTGACGGCTTTTCTTACCCTTCCTGAATAATTTTATACGAGTGTGTAATTTTTGCTGCCTTCCCGATGGTTGTGCCCACGGTGCAGTATCTCTCGAGAGAAAGCTCAATAGCACGCTTAACAGCATCTTCAGAGATATTCTTTCCCGTCAAAACATATTCAATATGGATGTCCGTAAACATCTTTGGATGACTTTCCGAGGTCTCCCCGTTCACATGCATTTCAAAGCCCGTTACATCCTGCTTCTTTTTTCTTAATATGGAAATCACATCCATACCGGTACATCCGCCAAAACCCATAAGCAGGAGTTCGGACGGCTTCGAGCCCTTATTGTTGCCGCCAACTGACGGCGGCGCATCCATGATCACTTCATGGCCGGAATCCGCCGTGGCGGTAAACTGCATATTATCAACATGTTTTATCGTGCTTTTCATTGTAAGACCCTCCTGATAAAATAATTCGTAATTCTAAAATGTACGGGATTACCCTTTTATTGTCAATTTACCCCCTACAGCCCCTGCACCGGTGCCGGCGTAAAGGTCAAAATAAATATGACCAGGGACACCCAGCCGACGTACTTTCTCTTTTTATCAAGTTCGATATATGGATAGACGACAGGCGGATGTTTGTAGCCAATGATGATCATCAAGACCGCCCAGATAAGCCATCCCGGCCAGAAGAGAATCCCGAGCAGAACAAGGGCCGGTATCGTCATTTTTGCGATCAGTGCATGCCGCTCTCCAAAGAGCGCGTACGTAATATGGCCACCGTCAAGCTGCCCGATGGGAAGCAGGTTCAGGGAGGTAACCAGAAAACCGATCCAGCCGGCAAACGCGACCGGATGAAGAATGACATCATACTTTTCAGGGTCCACGTTTAACACTATTTTTGATATAAAAGAAAAAAGAAGTGAACTGCCGAACGCAATCCCCTGCCCGATCTCCCCGGAAGGCTTGATCTCAGACCAGTGAAGGCCAATGACCGTAGCGATGACAGCCACGATAAATCCGCCAATCGGCCCTGATGCCCCTATATCAATAAGCGACCGCCTGTCCGGAATGGGCGGCTTCATTTTTATGATGGCACCGAATGTCCCTATGATTGACGGCGCGGGAATAAAGTACGGAAGAGTCGCAGACACGCGATGGCGGCGGGACATAAAATAATGGGAGAGCTCATGCGTCATCAGGATAAGAAGCAGCGTCAGGGAAAAGGGCAGGCCGAGATATATCTTTCCAGGCTCCTCCCATGGGATAACGCCGTTTAAGAGTGCGCCCGCAAAGAGCGTCGTGAAAAACGTGGCGATAAACAGCACAACATGTGTTCGGGTTAATTTATGCGGCATGCTCTGTTTTTTTATACTTCTTGATCAGGATCTGGATAATAAAATATCCGGCTACGGCGGATACAGTACAAATCAGAAATGACCCGACAAAAAAAGACGCCAGAAAGGGCCAGAGCTGTTTTACAAGGTCAATAAAATTCTGAAGGTCTGAGAACCGGCCCATTATACTCACCAGGCTGATATTCTTCCAGTCAACTTCTGGCAGTACCTGTTTTATGCCGATGAGTTTAGCACCGATCCAGACACAGAATGTAGAAATGGGAACAATGGTCCACGGGTTGTTGACGCTTACCCCGACCATCGCTACCAGTTTGTTCAGTTTAAACAGCCAGGCAATAAAGAAGGCGCCGATATAGTGAAGACCGAGAAAGGGGGATATCCCCATGAAAACACCGATTGCAAATGCCATCGCGATCCGGTGCGGCGTATCCTTCACCTGGAATATGCTCTTAAATTTGTCTCTGAAGTAAGCCATTGTTAATTAATGTCAAATGTCAAAGCTCAAATGCCAATTATTTTGACGGACGGCGCGCGACGGACGACGAACGATGGATTTTGCCGTTTAGAATTTTGAATTGTAATTTATTTGATATTTGAATTTTGTCATTTGGAATTTTTCTTTTTAAAATGTTCATAGCCTTCCGGTTTCATCACAGTTTTCTCTCCGTTTTGATCAATGAGATACCGGCCTCTTCTGGTTATTTCGCCGATTCTGAAGGCCCGGGTCTTAAAACCCATGGGAGCAGTGAAGAGCAGTGAGTAATCCTCCCCGCCTTTTAATGCAAGATCGAAAGGATCAACCTTCATCTTTTTTGCCATACGTACCATTTCACTCGAAAGCGGGATTTTATCTTTATAGACAACTACCCCGACCCTGCTTTCATCACAGATATGCGATACGTCCCGGAGAAGGCCATCACTGACATCAATCATTGCGGTCACGCCTGCGGTATTTTTCAACGGCGCGGGATCAGGCATCAGGTGACGCTTCATGAGATTCATGCCGGAATTCGCAGGAAGAAACCTCTCAACACTCTTCTTCCTTTTCCTGAGGAGCAGCAGTCCCATTGCTGAATCACCCAGAGAACGGTTTACAAAAATGCCGTCACCCACCCGGGCACCCGAGCGGGTGATGATCTTCCTTCCCTGTCCGGTCAGTGTTCCGCTCAGCACGAGTCCGGACTTCGAAGCGCAGGTATCACCGCCAACAACCGTCACGCCATGCTTTTTGGCACATTTCAGAATTCCGGAATACAGCTCATCTATATTTTCAGATAACATCGTCCCGGGCAGGCCGAGATTAACAATAAAATATTCCGGTTCTCCGCCCATTGCAAAAATATCACTTACATTCACTGCAAGAAATTTATATCCGAGCTGATAAAACGTTGTGTACGAGAGGTCAAAGTGAATGCCCTCGTTCATCATATCGGAGGTTATCAGGGTCTTTTTACTTCCGATGCTGACAACGGCGGCATCATCTCCAATGCCTGTCAGGACATCACGGAACTGCGGCGCACATCGTCTGCGCAATTTCTTTATAAGTCCAAACTCACCGATTTCTGAAAGTTGCATGGTTTACAGTAAGGGTTCAAGGATTCAAGGGGCCAAGGGGTCAAGGATTCACGTGGAAAGACTTTTCAGTTTTTAGTCTGAAAACTGAAAACAAACAACTGACAACTTTTAGAATCCCGGTATTCTCAAACCCACAATTACAACGTCAGGATTATCGTAAATATTCAGAAAGCCTTAACGTGTCTTTCTC
>Ga0111163_1027_pt1 | contig 21281 bp, 19 predicted proteins | sample DeeMarSeWOR28_12_FD_80262 | JGI IMG/M metagenome (GOLD analysis project Ga0111163, IMG submission 80262) | Nitrospira bacterium SG8_35_4 | reverse complement strand
AGAAGACATCAGTCCGATACTGTTTTCTGACTCAGTCCTGAATGCGCCGGCCGGCAATGCATCGATATGTTACGGAATACAGGGCGCGGTCCATACGATCGTTGGAGGCACTGCCGCGTCAATAAAGGCTGCAATGATGGCATGCAGACTCATACATGAGGACGGAATAAGCAGGGCGGTTGTTGTTTCAGCAGAAGAGATGAACGAGCTGTCATTCCACTGCCGGAAAAAATTCGGCGAACCAGCGATGTCAGAGGGAGCAGGGGTTTTTTTAATTGAAGATGGTTCCGTCAGAACAGGAAAACAGGTGTACTGTCAAATAGCCGGGTATGCATCGCACATTGACGCTGCTCCCGATGTATCGTTTCACAAGGCTGTTGAGAAGGCGCTCTCAATGGCGGGTATTGCGAAGCATGATCTTGACTTCGCTTTGACGGACATGCCGCCCGGGATGCGCATGCAGCATCTCGACGGAATTCCGTCAGACACGGTCAGCAGATATACCGGGAATGCCTTCTGTGTGTCATCAGCGTGGAACATTATGCTTGCAGCATCTATGATTTTTAAGGGGGCCCTGCCGGCTTCGTTTATAAAAAGATGCGAAGAAAAGAGCAAATTGAATACAATACAGAATGTCATTGTCTGTAACCTGGAAGAAACCGGGGCTGCTGCCGCATTAGTTTTGTCAAAAAAGGAGCGCGGTTAAAGGGTATGAAATTAAACGGCGTTACAACACAGGGCATACAGGAATTAAAGCCGCTGCTGGGCCGTCTGCTTCCTCAGCGTTTTCTCACATCGAGGTTATTGAGGTTTCTGTGTGATTCAGGAGTACTGGATCTTCTTTCTTCATCAAGGGAGGTTACGCTCGAAACCGCAAAGAGTCTCTTCGGTCAGAAACTCGGTTTTGACACCACGGGGCATGTGAGGGCCAGAATGATTCAGATCATTATGGACTTTCTGTGTGAGTGCGGGTTTATGGAAAGACAGGCTGAAACCTATTGCTGGATACAGACAGCGGATGATATCGGCGGGCTTTCGAATGAAGAATATGACCAGATCAGCTCTTTTTTTGGCGGGCAGATAATGTTTTTTGAAAAGTGTATTGATTATGCGTGCGAGTTTCTCACCGGAGGCCCGCCGCTCTTCAGGTTTGACAGGAAGTCGCTCCATGTCTGGGCATCCTTTCTGGGCAATGCGGAATTCGAAATGGCCCGTTCTCTCCTTGTGAAACTGCTGTCATCAGGAAATGCCGAAACCTGCAGACTGCTGAATCTCTGCTCCGGCCTTGGGTTTGATGTCAACTCTGTGCAGACCGTCATGCCGGAGGCAGAAATAACGGCGATTGATTTCACCGACGTGTTTCACGATCGTGCATATCATAGAGTAAAAAATCCGGAAAGTATCAGATGGATTGACAGCAGCCTCTGGAACGGGTTCGGGTATCCGCTCCCCTTTCATGACCGGACGTTTGATATCGTCTTTTTTGCGTGTGCTGACCCCTATATCCCGCGCGGATCACGAAACTATGTGTACAGGGATATCCACAGGGTGTTGAAAAAAAGCGGCTCTCTGGGAGTGTTGACAAACAGCTATCCTGATGCAGAGAGAGAATTTGTCAGTGACACCTGGATCCGGCGCGGGGTCCTGTGCCATGACTTTGCCGAAAGTGTATGCGAGGGATGGCAGGGATTTTCGCGGCCCGAAGATTCTCTTGCCGTTTTCAGGGATGCAGGATTCAGTGTTTCATCAACAATACTGAATGCATCCATCTGGAGGCTTGAGAAGCCGTGAGGGAACGTGTTTTAGTAACGGGCATCGGCATTATTACGCCTCTCCGGCCTTTTGCGGGACTGGACAGTTTCTGGAATGCCCTGTGTGCAGGACAGGATGTGATAACAGTCAAGGATGCTCCATTCCTTGATCTTGGACGGAAATGGCCCATGGCTGCCATTGAGCGCTCTGCATTTCCAGATGAAATGAGAACAGAAGAGAAGGCAGGATTTCTTGCTGAAGAGGCGCTCAGGAGGGCAATGCATGATTCCGGACTGGATATCAAATCATCGCTCAACAGGAACAGGGCAGGGATAGTGGTCGGTACGGTCCTCGGCAATATCCTGTACAAGGAAGTAACAATGGCAGAGAACGGTTTTGTATTGCCTGATAATGAGAAGAAGAACCGGCACAGAGATGGTTACAATGATTCTCTCTCGAGCCTGGCATCCGGGCTTGCCGATAAATACCGGCTCTCCGGACCGGTTATTACCGTGTCTACTGCGTGCGCATCCGGAACTGATGCCCTGGGTATTGCGGCAGGAAAAATCAGAACAGGTCAGGCCGATATCATGATTGCCGGCGGCATTGATGTGCTGAGCAGCTTTGCCCTCGCCGGATTTCACTCCCTTCAGGCCTTAACACACGACAGGGTGCGGCCGTTTGACAGGAACCGGGACGGCCTTGCACTCGGAGAAGGCGCAGCGTTTCTTATCCTCGAGTCTGATAAACACGCCCGGAGCAGAGGATCCAGGATATATGCCGGTCTTTCCGGCTATGCATCACGGGCAGATGCCAATCACCTTACCGGCCCCCACAGGGAAGGCCGGGGACTCTCCGCAGCGATACGGGGAGCTTTTCTCGACGCGGAAATGGATTTTTCTGAACTTGATTATATCAATGCCCATGGAACGGGCACTCCCTATAATGACCTCATGGAGACCAGGGCCATAAAAAATGTGTTTGGAGACATGGCGTACCGGATCCCTGTCAGTTCAACGAAATCAATGCTGGGGCACTCATTTGGCGCTGCAGGAGTCATTGAAGCGATATGCTGTATTCTCGCTATAAGGACAGGAGTGATCCCACCGACCATTAACTTTCACGAAAGGGACGCTGAGTGTGACCTGGACTATACGGTGAATGTTGCAAAAGAAAAAAAAGTTGGGATTGCGATGTCCCAGTCAGCGGGGTTCGGGGGGCAGAACTCGGCTGTCCTGTTTGCACAGGCATGAAGAATGTCATTACCGGAGTCAGCAGAATTCGCATGAATGCGTTGAACGAGGTCATGGCGGATTTGAGCGAGAGAACACAGGCATTCCGTTCTGTGTGCGACCTGGAAAGGCTGACCGTTGCCGCGGTTGAGCTGGTGCTGAAAGAAGCAGGGATTTTGATACCGGTGGGGAAGGACACCGTCGGTATTTATATCGGGATAGATGATGCGATTGAAGAGATCAAAAATGAGTATCTCCGGAACATTGTTGAAGAAGGGCTGCTCGGGGCGAGTCCCCTTCTGTTTCCTTTTACGTCGCCCAATGCGCTGGCTGCCCAGGCCACCATCGTATTTGATATCAGGGGAGAATCAATTGTCATGCCGTGCAGAGGGTCAATGAAAAACATTGCGGCATATGCCGATGAACGTGTTTGTGAAGGTTCCATGAAAATGGCCATCACAGGGAGTATTTTTTCACTGGAAAAAGCAGCTCCGGGGGACCGGCAGAACCATGAGGCCAGCTTTTATGTGATAGAAAGTGCTGAAAGCGCAACAAGCCGGGGCGCGCGGACCTATGAAAATGAAACGGAGCTGTTTGCATGAAGACCCGATATGACATTGACAGACTGCCCCCTGAAGAAATGTATTCGGTCCAGTCTGAACTCTTACTCGGCACAGTCGCAAGGGTGTATGAAAATTCGGCGTTCTACCGGAAACTGTATGATGACCACGGAGTGGTCCCGTCGGACATCAGGGGGCTGGACGATCTGTCAACACTGCCTTTTACCACCCGGCAGGACATCGAAAAAGATAACTGGGGATTTCTTTCTATTGACCGCAAAGATTCCGCCGAGCTCGTCTCAACCACCGGCACAACCGGAAACCCCGTGTACGTGGCGATGACATCACATGACCTCGAGAGGCTGGCCTACAATGAGGAAAAGAGTTTTACCTATGCAGGAGCGGAAAAGGGCGATCTTTTTTTCATTGATGTCACCTGCGACAATCTCTTTATCGCGGGGATCGCATATTACAGCGGCCTGATCAGGCTGGGGGCTTCTGTTGTGCGTGTTGGCCCCCAGAACATGGCGAGGCAGTTTGATTTGATCAAAAAACTGAAACCGCGGGGGGTGGTGGCAGTGCCGTCCTTTATGGCGCAAATGGCCCGGCGCGCCCTGGAGCATGGTGTAGATACAAAGAAACTCGGACTGCAGAAGATTGTGCTCATCGGTGACAGTGTCAGGAACGATGACTTTTCACTCAACCCGCTCGGCGGGTTGATTTCTGAAGCTTTTGGCAACATTTTTTGCTCTACCTATGGTATAACAGAAGGACAAGTTTCTTTCTGTGAATGCCTCCAGCGACAGGGCCTTCACAGTCATCCTGACCTTGTCTTTGCTGAAATTGTGGATGATGATGGGAAATCGTTGAACGATGGAGAGTCGGGAGAGCTTGTTCTCACAACGCTCCAGATTGAGGGAATGCCCCTTGTCAGATATAAAACCGGGGACATTACCTATAAACTCTCTGCCCCCTGCGGGTGCGGGAGAAATTCTGTCCGTATCGGTCCTGTTTTAGGCCGGAAACATCAGAGGCTGAAATATAAAGGGGTAACACTGTATCCGAAGACAATCGAGAATGCGATCCTTGATGTCGATGATGTGGTGAATTACCAGATCGAGGCATCTACCGGTGAGGATCATACGGACCATGTTTTAATAAGGGTCGGATCGGAAAGAAATGACAGCATGTTCAGATCAGAATTAACAGATAAACTCCGTTCAAAGGCGAGGGTGTCTCCGGAGATCAAACTGATGAATCCTGAAGAGATTACGGCCCGCCAGTTTGAAGGAGGGAGCCGGAAGGCCGTTACATTTCTTGATCTGAGAAACAGCGGGAGAAAAGCGGAATGACCGACCTGGTGAATGCACTCGGCTTTTCAGATGATGAAATAAAAAAATGCGGGGCAGCCAACGGTCTTCTCTCCATAGAGCTTGAATTCACCAGAAAATGCAATCTGAAATGCCTCTACTGCTACACCGAGGCCGGGAAGGCAGCACAGGACGAACTGACCATTGATGAACTAAAGTCAGTGGTGTCCCAGGCAAGAGATCTGGGGGCAAAGAGGATCATTCTCCTCGGCGGCGGAGAACCGCTCATCTATGACAGGCTTACTGACATTGTAGCCTATATAAATTCACTCGGGCTGCAGCAGGTGATCTTTACGAACGGCACATTAATCACCGATGATATTGCAAGGTTTCTCTATGAGCATGAAGTTTCAGTCATAATAAAGCAGAACAGCCTTGATCCCGATATTCAGGATGAACTTGCCGGGGTGGAGGGTGCATTCTGGAGAATAAAGCGGGGCATGGAGATCTTGCGGCAGTCCGGTTACCCGAATGGTAAAGCATCTCTCGGACTTCAGACTGTGATCTGCAGACAGAACATTGATGAAATCCCGCGTATGTGGGTCTGGGCGCGGGAGCGGAATATCATACCGTATGTTGAAATCCTTACCTTTCAGGGCAGGGCCAGAAATAACAGTTCGCTGCTGGTGTCTTCCGAAAGGACGAAAGCCCTCTTCGAGCAGCTTGAATCCATTGACAGCGCGAGTTTTAAAATTCAGTGGAAGACGCGTCCGACGATCGCGGCATTCTCCTGCAAGCGCCACTTATACAGTTCGCTTGTTACTGCACAGGGGAATGTACAACCCTGTACCGGCGTTGATATTCCGGTCGGAAATATCAGGGAGCATCCCCTCAGGGAAATACTTTCCGGCAGCCCTGTGATCAGAAGCTTAAGGAATGTGTATGCACACCTGGAAGGTGAATGCAGGGACTGCAGGCACAGCAAGGAGTGTTACGGCTGCAGGGGCAATGCCTATCAGATGACCGGGAACTATCTGGCATCTGATCCAACCTGCTGGCATTGTGAAAAAGTGAAGAATGAAAATCCTGTTTATCTCTGTAAACAATGAACACGAGCCATACCCTGTAGCGCCTCTCGGAGCAGCATACGTTGCATCAATTCTGAAAAACGGGGGCCATGAAGTCAGCCTGCTTGACCTCTGCTTTGTTCTGGACGATCTTGAGGCAATAAAAACCGCACTCCATCAGTTTCGTCCTGATCTTATCGGCATCTCCCTTCGCAACATAGACAATCTCACGTTTCACAGGAGCATTTTTTATCTCCCAAGGATCAGGACTGTTGTAGACGCACTCAAGAAAAATTCCTCTGCACGAATTATCATTGGAGGCTCGGGGTATTCCATTTTCCCGGAGGAGATCCTTCGATATCTGGACCTGGACACAGGCATTGCAGGAGAAGGAGAGAATGCCCTGTCCTCACTGGTTGATGCCATAAGCAGCAACAGCACGTTTGATGACATCCCCAATGTGTGCACGCTGAAAAACGGCGAGTTCCGGATGAATGCAGTTCAGCAGAACCACGCAGGATGCCTGCCTGACCGGTCGCTTCTGGACAATACACAATACCTCGATCTTGGCGGGATGGCCAACATACAGTCGAAACGCGGCTGTCCGTTTCATTGTTCATACTGCACCTATCCGGCTATTGAAGGGAAGAAAGTGCGGTTGAGAGAGCCGGGGGCTGTTGCAGATGAACTGGAAGAAATGCATGCCCTCTATGGAATAGATTATGTTTTTTTTGTTGATGACATATTTAATTACCCTGAAGAACACGCGGTCGGCATCTGCGAGGAAATCATCAGGAGAGACCTGAAGATCGACTGGACCTGTTTTGCCACACCCCTCGGGATGACAGAGGTGCTGGCCGGCTACATGAAAAGGGCAGGATGCAGGGGGGTGGAGTTTGGCTCGGATGCGGTGACAGAGCTGACCCTGAAGGGGCTGGGTAAACAGTTTACCGCTGATGACATAGCCCATGCAGCCGAAGCATGCAGGAAGGCGGACCTGCCCAATGCGCATTATTTGATTATTGGAGGGCCGGGTGAAAACGATGCGACGCTGGAAGAGGCCTTCAGGTTTTTTGACCGGATTCATCCAACGGCTGTCATAACACTGGCCGGGATCAGGATATATCCGGGTACCCTTCTTCGCAAGAGATCGATCGACGACGGTGTCATCGATAAAGGAGATTCTTTACTCGAACCTGCTTTTTACCTCTCTCCGGAATTGAACGCCGAACGAATGTCCGGGAGGATATCTGATGCTGCATCGGGGAGGAGCAACTGGATTGTGCCGGGGCTTAATATACGATGTGATACGGAATCGATGATGTTTCTCAGGAGGATGAACAGGCGGGGGCCCCTGTGGAGCGAGCTGGGGTAAGCATCATTTTTTATTTTAATGTTTTCAGGAATGCATCTATCACCGATGGATCGAACTGGGTGCCGGACCCTTTTCTCAGTTCCGCGACAATCTCGCTCATTGGCATCCCTTTTCTGTAAGGCCTGTCTGCCAGCATTGAATCCACTGCATCTGCGACACAAAGAATCCTTGACAGAACCGGTATTTCTTCTCCCTTCAGACCATCCGGGTATCCCTGCCCATCATATCGTTCGTGGTGATATTTTATTGAGGGAACGATCTCCTTTAATTGCTTTATCGCAGACAGCATCTCTGCACCCTTTTCAGGATGCAGTTTTATCAGATTAAACTCGTCCTTCGTAAGTTCTTCAGGTTTGTTGAGGATCGCTTCATAGGTTCCAATTTTGCCAATATCATGGAGCACACTGCCAAGTTCAAGGTTTTTTAACTCTTTTTCATTCAGGCCGATCTCTTTCCCTATAGTGATTGCAATACTTCTTACTCTGTCCAGATGTCCGCCTGTCCATTGACTCTTGGCAGTTATTGTTTCTGAAAGGGCATTCACGGTCCCGAGGAAAAGCTCCTGAAGGCTCGCAAGGAGTTCGGCATTTTTGATATAGGATGCACAGAGATTTGCAAAGGATTGAAAGAAACCTATATCTTCATCGGGAAATTCATTATATATATTGTAAACGTTCAGGACGCCTGCAACCTCATTTTCCTCTATAATTGGAAATGCAGCTGATGACCGGTATCCTCTTTTCATTGCATGCTCTCTCCATGGCGCATATCTCGGATCAGTCGTAATATTATTCTGCACCGCAGGCTGTTTGCTCTTTATAGCCCTGCCGGTAGGTCCCTGGCCCAACGGAGATTCATTGTATGTAATCTTTACTGAAGATAAATAGCCGTTTTCAAATCCTGCCTGTGCCGTTGGAATGACCTCTTTGGTATGTTCATCCAATAACCCGACCCATACCATCTTGTATCCAAGTTGGACTACGGTAGAACAGATTTCATAAAGCCTGTTGTGAAGGTCCGGGTGTGCACTTACTTTCTGTGTAAACTCATAAAGAATCCGTTTTCTCTCTTCTGCCTGCCTGCGTTCCGTAATGTTATGAACGACCTCAATTCCTCCAATGATTTTTCCCGTTTTATTTTTGACAGGGGATGCTGTAATTTCAACGTGGAAAATCCCTTTCTCAGTGTGGACCTCTCTTTCCTCTGCGTGCGTTTTTGTGTCGTTCAAAGACAATTCCAGAGGGCAGTCTTTCCCGTTATGGTTGCTGCACTCATATGCCTTGTAACAATATTCGCCGGTATGTTCACCGAACAAATCCTTATGAACCAGATTCTGGTAGAGGATCTTTAAATCGGTATCCTGAATGCTGATACCATCACCAATGGCCTCCAGGATCCCCTGATCAACAATTTCGTCTATAATCGTTTCAATTGTTTTGTTCTGAGCGTTCATCTCATGTATCGCCTCATCCATAATTTCTTTTTATCAAGAAATACCTTAAATGTCTACTTTAAATTTATTAATTTATTTACAAGCAATATTAATGCTGATTTTGCGGGAAGTTTTGATGATTCCTATAAATAAGTAGTCAATTTCAAAGCAGATTTCGCTCGTCACGGTGTTGAAGGAATCGTGATGCGTGTTGCGGTCCGGACATAACAGGTTTCCCCGTTGATCAGGTGTCTTCGTGAATATAAAGATTACTGATTTTGTGAATATCCATTTGAATGAGCTCCAGAGAATATTTAAAAGCTAATAACCTTTATTAATTAGTACATAATAAAATTAGTTATAGAGGTATTAGTTCATTTAAGGTGACATGAAAGCATTTTGTGCTATATGAATTATATGGTGCTGAAAATTGATGACTCTACGATTAAAAGTACCACCAATTGTGAAAAAGGGATGCAATGTTTGCATGGTGTAACAGAAAAGCTTTGTAAAGTTAATAATTCTGTTATGAATGAAGTTTTTTTTGTTAGCTGCCTGAATAAACAAAAGTGCAGCTACCGAATAAGTTTTGGATATAAATTCATGTGCACCTGCCCCATAAGGAAAGAAATATTCAGGCGTTATCACTATTAGGTGTGATGAGCAGTTATAAGTTCTTTTAATTATATCAATTATCAGACTTTATCGAGAACGTATTAATTCTTCCATACCATTCTCTGTATCAAGAGTATTTACTTTCCCCCTCTATTGTTAATAACCAGATTACGTCTCTAATCCGCTCCGCCCCCCCTTGAAGCATTTTTGCTTCACAATCCTGTAAAATTATGTAATTATGTCGAGAGTAGTCATTGTTACGGGAGGCAGTAAAGGCATCGGAGCCGCGATCTGCCGTGCTTTTGTCAATGGAGGTGATACGGTCGTGGTCAATTACAGCAGGTCCGTCGCAGATGCTGAAGCACTGCAGTCTGAGCTGTCAGGATCAAAAGGCCGGCTCGTACTCGAACAGGCCGACATTTCGAAGCCTGTTGACGTAAAAAGGATGGTTGAAAATACCTTGAAAAGTTTCAATAAAATAGATGTCCTTGTAAATAATGCTGGAATCACACGAGACGGTTTTTTAATGCTGATGAGCGAAGAGGACTGGCAGGAAGTGATGGATGTCAATCTCAAGGGCGTATTCAATTGCTCCAGAGCAGTCTGTGAACATATGATCTCTCAGAGAAGTGGCGTTATCATTAACATGTCGTCTCTGAGCGGAATAACCGGACTTGCAGGACAAACAAATTACGCTGCGTCAAAGGGCGGTGTCATCGCATTCACAAGGGCGCTTGCCAAGGAAATGGCGCCGTTTGGAGTTCGGGTAAATGCAGTTGCACCCGGCATCATCGAGACAGAGATGACCGGTGCACTTTCGGATGACGCGAAAAAACGATTTCTGAGTACTATCCCTATGAAAAGATTCGGCTCGCCCGAAGAGGTAGCGTCGGTCGTCAGGTTCCTTTCATCAGACGATGCAAGTTACATAACCGGTGAGACGTTAAACATATCAGGAGGATTACCGTAATCATGAAGGACACCTTAGCGGTCCTCAGAACACTGTTTATAACCAAATTAAAGCTCAAGATGTCGCCTGGCGACATAACGGAAGATACGCAGATATTCGGTGCTGACGGCCTGGGCCTTGATTCAATAGACATCCTTGAATTAATCGTAGGCATAAAGAAGGAATTTGGAATCGATATCTCAGACAGAAAAGTCGCTGAAAAGGTGTTTATCACCGTTGGTTCCGTAATTCAATATATTGAATCTAACACGTGAGCGATCCGCGTATTTCATTAGATAAAATTCTTCCCCATGCTTACCCCTTTCTTCTGATTGACAGAGTAATTGAAATTGATGACGGAAAACGGGTTGTGTGCCTCAAACATGTCAGCTGTGATGAAGACATGTTTAAGGGGTACTTCCCTCATGACCCCGTATTGCCCCCTTTATACATTGTAGAGGCGATGGCCCAGGCGTCCGGTTTATTGCTCGGCACTGAAAGGTCAGGCGGAGCTTTTCTGAGCATGATGAAGGATGTAACTTTCCACAAAACAGTCAGACCCGGGGACCGTCTCATAATGACATCGTCCCTGTTTCATGCATTCAGTCCTTTATTTGTGTTTCATGCCAGCGCTTCAGTAGATGACAATCCGGTGGCAGAGGCGGAGATCACACTTGCTTTAACAAAGAACGAATGACGATTAACGAACGACGAACAACGAATTTTCAATACGCTGACTGCAATATCTGCGGAAATGACAACACCAGTCTCGTTGCGGTTCAGAATAATTACCGGTTCGTACGGTGCGGGAGTTGCGGGCTGGTGTACATGAATCCGAGGCCGGATGCTGATGCATTGAAAACCATCTACGATACATATCATCAGCGGAACGGCAAGGATGAGGCGGACTGGGAACGCATGATGAAGGGCAATTTCAGAGAGGTTTCTGAACTGCTTGCCAGAAAATTCCCTTCAGGCGGCCGGCTCCTTGATATTGGCTGCGGCTATGGCCATTTTCTCCGCATTATGGAGGGGCTTCACTGGCGTGCTGAGGGGATTGATCCTTCACGCCATACAGTCGATCAGGCCCGAAAGGCGGGCCGCTCGGTCATGCACACTACGATTGATGATGCCGTGATCCCGGAATACACCTATAATGCGGTAACCCTGTTTTATGTGCTCGAACATGTAACTGACCCCCTGAAAACCCTCAGAAAAGTTTTCGGTCTGCTGGTTGAAGGCGGAGTGGTTGTAATCAGGATTCCTCATACAACGCCGCTTGTCCGGCTCCTCTCTTTATTGAATATTCATAATAATCTTTATGATGCGCCCTTTCATCTCTATGATTTTTCACCGTCAACCGTTACGAGGCTTCTGGAACAATCCGGTTTTACTGCCATAAAGGTTATACCCGGAGAGCCGACAAGACCGCATCTGGTTTCAGAACGTATTGTCTCGGTATTATCGGGGTATACGGCAAAACTTCTCTACCGTGTCAGTAATGAAACGCTGCTGCTCCCCGGGGTAAGCAAAACAATAATCGCGTCAAAACCCTGAGGATTGAAAAAAGCATGAATCACATCCTGATCAAGACAGCCCATGTTGTTTATCATTATCATAAATATATTCTTGTCGTATCGGCGGTTGTCTCGGTCATAGCTGTTGCCCTTATTTTTAACATAGAAATGAATGCTGACATGATGGATGTCATGCCTGCAGATAACCCGTCAATGAAACTCTTTGCCGAGACACTGAATGAGCTGCAGAGAGTCAATGCCCTGGTGATTGTCATTGCCTCGGGCAGCGAGGACATAGAGCAGCATACAGAATTTATAGACCGTTTATCGCAGAGACTGTCTGATTCTTCCCTTATTGACGCCGTTGATTCCAGTGTGTTTAACGTGCCGCGTGCATTTATGGCTGAATATTTTCCCATGTATCTTGATGAAAAGGGACTTGCCCTTCTTGAAGAAAAATTGTCGGTCAACGGCATAAACCATCAGATAAGAAAAAATTACCGGGCGCTTACTTCTTTTTTGTCATCTCCTGCTGATGCAGGGATGATAGCGGACGACCCTCTTGATATCAGGTCTCTGGTTCAAAATTCAGTCATGCACAAGGAGCTTTCAGGAATCGATGTGAGTTCAGGGTATTATTTCAGCAGGGACCTGAAAAAAGCCTATGTTTATATTACCCCTGCCGGGTCAGTGAGAAACTTTGCCTTTCTGCGTGAGCTGAGAGGAGAAATAAAAAGTATATCCGACCAGACGCTTCAATCCTACGGGAATCCGGATACGCTGACTGTTCGATCTTCAGGAAGTTATGCTGTTTCCTGGGAGGCGCAGGAAAGTATCGGCCGGGACATGTATGTCAGTATCTTTGTTACCGTGGCGCTTGTCCTGCTGATATTCCGTTTTATCTACCGGGGGCGTTTTATCGGTCTGTTTGTCATATTTCTTACGATCCTGGTCTCTCTCCTGGTTACGCTGACATCTGCCTTTCTTCTGTTTCGAGGGTTAAACATTGTGACCGCCCTTGTATCCGCTATGCTGATAGGCCTCGGTTTTGATTATACACTCCATATCTTTGACCGCTATGTCATGGAATTCAGGAAACAGGGCAGCTCACTGCAGGCCCTCGAAACAACCTATCTCAATACCGGCCGGAGTATTATCATCAGCGCCATTACAACAGCGTTTGCATTTTTCAGTATAGTTGTCACGAGCTTTAAGGGACTGCACGAACTGGGGATCATAGCCGGGGTCGGCATCCTCGCGTGCATGGCTTCAACGCTCATTGTACTCGGGTCATTGCTGGTCCTGGTGAGCAGAAGTAAGTCAGCGCTCCTGGTTCCACATGATGACGGTGCTGTCCTTGGTGAAAAGGTGCCTGATTTTATTTTGAGAAACGGCAAATGGCTGCTCGTCTCTGTCTGCGTGATCATGCTGGCCCTGTCTGCCGGTATCCCGGGAATCACCTTTATCTCTGATGTTTCCGGGATCGGTCTGAAAAAGAGCCGCGCACTCGAGCTCCAGAAGGAGGTGCTCGCCATGTCCGGAAGAAAAGGCATTCCGCTGATTCTGACCTGTAACGGCAAAAAAGACGTCAGCAGTGCGTTTGATGAAATGGACAGTTGTTTCACTGGGCGATATCCTGCCTCCTCCGCATAAACAGAATCGGACGATTCGGAAACTGCAGGGGATCCACGTGAATCCTGACGTGGTAGAAAAGACCTTCCTGTCAGCGCTGGGCCGTTATAATTTCAGCATCGAAGACAAAAACAGAGCATACATAAGAAATCTGTTGCGCACCCTGCAGAACAGCAGACCCTTTGGCATTGATGACCTGCCCGAGGGCCTGAAGCGCAAAGCCGGCATGTTTTATGACAGCACCTCAGGACGGATGACCGCATACCTTTACCCGCGGCATGAGCAATGGGACATAAACGGGATCGATGCTCTCAGGCAGGATGTAGCGCATTTGGATGAGGGATGGCAGCTGACAGGCTGGCAATTACTGGAAGGTGATCTCAAAAGCAGCATTATCAAAGAAAGTCTGACGGCCGCACTCCTTTCATTTCTATTTATCGTCGGAATCCTCTACGTGCATTTCAGAAAGCTGGTCCTGATTGTTCTGGTGCAGCTTCCCCTCGTGTTTGGCATCGTATGCACTCTCGGCCTCATGGGAACGGCCGGGATCGGGTTTAACTATATTAATATTTCAGCGATCGCGATGATTTTCGGAATCAGTGTTGATTACGGAGTCTATTTCATGCAGTCATTTCTCGAAAGGAGAGGGAGCCGGGACAATCTGCTTGTAAAACATGCCTTCAAGAATATTGTCATTTGTTCACTCACAACCATGGCTGGGTTCGGCAGTCTCATATTTACAAATTTCAGGGGTATTTCATCGCTCGGTCAGGTTATAATAATCGGTATCATTTCATGTCTGGTTATGTCTGCGGTTCTCCTGCCTGTCTCTGACAGGCTGTTAAGAAATGAAGGGTTCAAGGGGCCGGGGGATTGAGCCGGCAGGCAGGGATTCAAGTGACATGAACATAAGTGAAAGGTTTAAGCCGGGTTCTAGCATGTGCGATTTTAATGTATCCTATCTTGATGAAATTTTAGAAAAAGGAAAAGTTTGTTCAGGCTGCTTTTAAATTGACAGAATACATTCACCTGAACCCTTGAATCCCTGAATCCGTGCCCCCAAGCTATTCAGGTTCTGGACTGAAAATAAGATATGAAAGAGTATGATGTCATTATCATAGGAAGCGGAATCGGCGGGCTCGTAAGCGCCGGACTGCTCGTCTCTCAGGGACTGAAGCCGCTTGTTGTAGAGGCGCATACCAGGCCCGGAGGGTATCTTTCATCGTTCAGAAGGAAGGAGTATCTCTTTGATTCTGCCGTGGACTGCATATCCGGAACCGGTCCGGAAGGTATTATCGGCAGGGTGCTGTCACTGCTTGATGTGGGCAGTCAAATAGAGTTCCTGCCCGTTGAGCCGATCCGCAGGAGCATGTTTCCTGATTTTGATGTTGATGTATGCGGGGACCTTGAGGAATACAAAATAAGTTTGACAACGCTCTTCCCGCATGAAAGAAGGGGAATCCGCGATTTTTTCAAATTCACGGACCGGGTCTATGAAGAAGCCGTAAGCAGCATTTCGCTGCTTTCGGGGAATAACCGCTCAATTGCCATATCGCCTGATGTTGTAACGCTCAGGAACATGACCTACGAAGACATATTAAAGGATTATATTGCAGACCCGAGACTCCGCGCTGTATTATCTGACCGGTGCCCATTTATCGGCCTTTCTCCGTCGGTGGTGGCAGCACTCCCGATGATAATGCTGGTTATGAGCTATTTCAGGCTCGGGGCATTCCGGCCCAGGGGAGGATTTCAGGAGCTGCCGGACCTGATTGTCAGTGCAATACAAGACCGGGGAGGGGATGTAATCCTGGGAAATGAAATTAGAAAGATTATTCTGGACGGGGACCGCTGCCAGCGGGTCCTGTGTGAAAGCGGGGATGAGTATTGCTGCAAGTACCTTATTGCTAACTCCGACTATATCCACACCTTCAGCAATCTCCTGGGTGGAGGGTACAGTGATATCGCAAAAAAAATGTCAGATCATCCAGGGGCCTCAACCTCTTTTTTTATTGTTTATGGATCGATCGCGGGAAGATTCACGGGACATTCAAGCATCGGCTATTTCCCTTCGTACGATTTCCCCTATTTTTTTAACACAGAGGCTGAATTCAGGGATGACAGCACATTGGGGATTACCGTTGCCAGCGTCGAAGACCATGGTCGCTCGCCTGAAGGGAGCGAAACGATAGTCCTGCATGAAATGGTGAGCGGGTCCAGAGACTGGTCTGTCAGACAGCAGTATGCGGAAATGGTGGTCAAAAAAGCGGAGAAAGCGCTTCCGGAACTGAGCGGAAGAATTCAGATTATTGATACTGCAACACCCATGACGCTTCAGCGATATACAAAAAATCATGCAGGGGCCGCGTTTGGATGGAATCATGTACCGGGGAACTTCATCATGAACGGACACGGCCTGAAAAATTTTTATATCGCCGGCCACTGGAGTGAAATGGGAGGCGGCGTCCTGGCTGCTGCGTATTCGGGGGCAAAGGCAGCATCGGCAATACTCACAAAGGAAGGGATCACTCTTGACGCCTAAACTCTGTGTGGTAATACCTGCCTATAACGCCTCCAAAACCGTACAGAAAGTAATTACTGATGCAATGAAGCATTGCCCGGATGTAATCGTCGCCGATGATGGATCGGATGATGACACATTTGTAATAGCCGAACGGGCGGGGGCGCGATGTATACGGATTGACCGGAACCGGGGAAAGGGCAACGCCCTGAAGAAACTGTTCGCTACGGCAATGGAGCGGGGATATGATGCTGTTATTTCGATAGACGCTGATGGACAGCATGCCCCGGATGAGATCCCTTTATTTATCGACGCACACCTGAAGCATCCCGATCATATTATTGTCGGATCAAGGATGGGTGCAAAGAACAAGATACCGAGAGCGAGGCTGAATTCCATGAAGATCGCCAATTTTTACAGCTCCCTGGCTTCCAATCAGTTTCTTGAAGACACGCAGTGCGGTTTCAGGTTATATCCGCTTTCACAAATCAGTGCATTGAATCTGACTTCAGAACGATATGTAACAGAAACTGAAATTCTTATCAAGACAGGAGACTCGGGCGGGTGCATCACATTTGTCAATATAAGTACTATTTATGGCAGCAACGGGAGCCACTTCCGGGCTGTTCATGACTTTTCTGCAATAACGAGTTATATCATCATCTATCTCCATATTAAGTGGCTCATTGAAGGGATCTCAGAAAGGCCTGACACATATTTCCCGGATAATATAACAGACAGAATATGCAGGAATAAACATTTATATTCTCTATTACAGGTGATCACGGTCTTCACCGGGCTGCCGTTTACAGTGCTGTTTCTGCTGGAATACCTGTTCCTCTCCCCTTTTATGAACAACTTTGCGTCTGTGCGAAGGCTTGGTTACGGATACCTCAGAATTGCAGCAGCAACGTTTATGCTGCCGGTGACACTTGTAGTAATGTTAATAAATAACCTGTTCAAAACGCTCGGATTTGAGGCGAATCTTATAGACCGCTTTATTCAGAGGTTCTACCCGGAATTGAAATAGTATGAAAAGCGCGAAGGGCGCGAAATGCTGTCAGCAATCATCAAATACCGAGGCCTAGCCTCGGCAGACTTTCTTTTTCCGCTTTTAATCTACCGGAAAAAAGTTACGCCAACTAAAATTCTGCTCGAATTGAGCGGCTCATTCGGGTCAGCGGTCCCGGCATTTGAAATGTGGTGCAGGCGGTAATTCACATTTATGCTCCTGTTTTTTGAGATAAAGTAGTGAAGGCCCGCACCTCCCTGATACGAGTAATTCAGTTCTGCGCCGAGTCCGGGGATATCAAGATTTGTGTAGACTGGGCCACCGCCCACCAGAATGTAGGGTATGATCGAATCCCCGGCTGTAAAATTCCAGGTAGCGAGAAAATTTATGCCTGTCATGATAGCTGTTTCCGGGTGGACTACGGTTCGGAATGGAACTTCTATCAATATCTCATGACGGCCCTTATACCAGGATGTGCCCAGTTCTCCGGTCAGAAAGCGGCCGTATCTGAGTATAATGTCGGCTGTCTCAACCCTGGTATCGGTTGCTCCCAGCCCCTTATGTGAAACGCCGTACCCTCCAAGAATCGTCCAGTGATTGCTGAAACCCGCAAAATCTGCAAGGTACTGCTCCTGGGCAAAAATTGAAGGCGTTAATGTCACAATGACAACAAGTATGATCATCATCTGCTTATGGAGAATTTTCATAATAGCCATAAGGAGTTGTATTTTATAAATAAACTTGATATGCACCATGGGAAGATCCTTTGCCAATTATATAATGTATAGAACTTTTAGGGACAGTTCTGACAGTCCTTTTGAATCCGATCTCTCATGTGATAGTAATCACATCACTCTGTGCCGTGGCACATATATGTGCGGTCAGAAGTGGGTAAATTTGTGAAATTGCCGGACCAAACTTGCCCGATTCTCGCCTGTTTCAAACGCAACATATTGTAATCTCAGGGGATTAAATATTTTATACAATCAATATCTTATATGGCATATATTTTGCCTTAAAGAAAGAATATGCAAACTCCGATACAAAATAATAGGTCAAGACTGTCTGTTAATAAAAAACTCTGTCCTGTACTGAGCAGTCCCTTTGAAGACTGCTACTGTAACAAAATGAGCAGCCAGGATATTGAAAGAGCAATTTATTTATGCAGCTCGCATTTTGAGATATGTGACATTTACAAAATTAGAGAGCTCAGTTGTAAGTCTCGATAACGTATGAAAAAGCTTACTTGTTTGATATTGTTTCTGGCATTTTTTGCTATGGCAGCGACCTCATTCGCAGGGATATGGGGGGAGAGCGTAGCGCTTTCTGATCTGAGCGACGGACGCAGTTTTTATGACGCTCATTACGATCCACCATATTCCGAGGGCGGGCTTGAGGGTTACTGGCCTTCTGTTTTTACAATTCAATGGCACATAACGCAGGATCTGTCCACTTCGTTATGGACGTATGAATATACCTTATCTGCTCCCCGAAAGGATATATCGCACTTTATACTGGAAATTACCGGAGGAGACGGGTTCGGAGACATCCTTGAGCCGCGAGTTCAGTTTGGCAGTGGTGAGTGGCAGTCAATGCCGGTAATCGGCCCGCGTATATGGGATGGCTCTAATGGAAAAGGGACTCCCGGATGGCCTGAAGGAACAAGCATGTATGGAATCAAGTTTGACTCAGGAGACAGTACTGTTTCATATGCATTTGAAACGATGAGGGATCCTGTGTGGGGTAATTTTTATGCGAAAAGCGGCAGGCACAATGAACAATGGGTCTATGTCTTCAATAATGCCCTGGCAATGGAAAATTTTGACAGCAATGATAAACTCGATTTTATTGTCCGCCCTGACGGAGGGGGCAATCCTCCGGTTGTTCCGGAGCCGGCCAGTTCTCTCCTGTTTTTAACCGGGGGCGCAGTCTATGCGTACCGGCGTTACATTAAAAAAGCATAAGAAATCAGCGTTACCCCGTTCTCTGTTGTGAGTACCCCATCCCCGGCATCTTTAAAATGCAATTTACCCTTTAAATCAGCGGAATGACTTCAAGTTGCGCGTTCGCAAAATACGGCTTAGCGAGAAGCCGGAAGCGCGTTATTGTTGAATTCATTTACAGAATGCCTGGTTTTCTTCTTAATATCAACAGGTTAAGGTGTTGTGGGCGATCAGTTTCGATATCATTTCCGACTTAAGCAGAATTAAATCAAAAATCATCATAAGTTAGGACAAAATCCGATGGACAGTCATGCTGGATTTAATCGCATAACTATTTGAATAATAAAGATTTTATAATTAGATAAATAAATATTATAAGTTAATTTGAATTTTTATGTTGACTATAGAGATTTTCTCCCCTATCATATTGTTTCAGAGTCCTTCTCAAGCAATTTTATATTATTTATTTACAGGTTAATACCTCATTTATTTCTGAACATTAAACGTCGTTTCTGTCGTTTGCAGGATATAAGTATTACTACCCTTATATTGTTGAAAAGGAGATACGCATGAAACTGGTATTACTAGGAGCGCCGGGAGCCGGCAAGGGAACGCAGGCCAAAAAGCTTATTGAAAAGTACAGGATTCCTCAGATTTCTACAGGAGATATCCTCAGGAAGGCAGTGGCAGACGGCACACCCCTGGGCAAGGAAGCCAAGTCGTACATGGATAAGGGGGAACTAGTTCCCGACTCAGTCGTAATTGGTCTTGTAAAAGAGAGGCTCGGACAGGATGACTGCAAGAACGGATATATCCTCGACGGCTTTCCCAGAAACACCTCCCAGGCAGAGACTCTTGATAAGGTGCTGTCGGAGATGAATTCTCCGCTTGACATAGCGTTGAGTGTTGATGTTGACAAGGATGACCTGATGAAGAGACTGACCGGCAGGAGAACCTGCAAGGGCTGTCAGCAAATGTATAATATCCACTTTTCAAAGCCGAAGAAAGACGGCGTCTGTGACAAGTGCGGCGGAGAACTCTATCAGCGGGATGATGATAAGGAAGAGACGATCAGAAACCGGCTGGACGTGTATGATAAATCGACCGCTCCTCTCATTGACTACTACGGAAAGAAAGGTATCTTGAAGTCTGTTGAAGGGGTAGGAAGCATCGACGAAATCTTCAACAAGGTCGTTTCAATTCTGGAACATTAAAACAATTTAGTACGTTTGATGAATATAAACCAAGGAGGAAATTATGGCATTAGTTAATCCGCACGGCAAAGAAAAAAAACTCAAACCCCTTCTTAACTCGAAGCAGCAAAGGAAAAGGCAAAATCTCTGAATCAGGTCAAGCTGTCCTCAAGGGAAACAGGCGACCTTATCATGATGGGAATCGGCGGGTTCACCCCGCTTGAAGGATTCATGGGTTCTGCTGACTGGAAAGGGGTCTGTGACAACTACACAATGGCGGACGGAACGTTCTGGCCTATCCCGATTACCCTTTCCACAACCAAGGGACAGGCAGACAGCTTAAAGGACGGCGAAGAAGTCGCACTCGTTGATGAAGAGAGCGGCGAGATAATGGGACTTATGACCATTAAGGAAAAATATACGATTGACAAAGCCCATGAGTGTCAGCAGGTATTCCGCACAACCGATACCGAGCATCCCGGCGTTGCAAAGGTTATGGAGCAGGAAGAAGTGAATCTCGCCGGGCCTGTCAAGGTCCTCAGCCAGGGGATCTTCCCGAAAGAGTATAAAGGAATTTACATGACCCCGGCCGAGAGCAGAAAACTTTTTGAAGATAAAGGCTGGACAACGGTAGCTGCGTTTCAGACACGGAATCCGATGCACCGCTCACACGAATTTCTTGCAAAGATTGCCATCGATGTATGTGATGGTGTGTACATTCATATGCTTCTCGGGAAGCTCAAAGCAGGCGACATCCCCGCAGATGGAGAGGCGCTCCTTCACGCACTGTTCAGACAGAATTTCGGATGCAGCCATCTTATTGTAGGCCGTGACCACGCAGGTGTCGGCGACTATTATGGACCGTTTGATGCTCACCATATTTTCGATGAGATTCCGGCGGGTGCGCTCGAGACCCAGCCCCTGAAGATTGACTGGACATTCTGGTGTGACAAGTGTGACGGAATGGCTTCCATGAAGACCTGCCCGCACGGCAAGGAAGACAGGCTCATCCTCAGTGGAACGAAGCTGAGAAAGATGCTCTCAGAGGGTGAAGACGTCTCTACAAAGTTCAGCAGGCCTGAAGTTCTAAAGATCCTTAGTGAGTACTATCAGGGACTCACTGAAAAGGTTGAGATAAAGATGCATAAGCATGCTGAAGGCTAAAAATAAA
>Ga0111163_1004_pt1 | contig 23508 bp, 21 predicted proteins | sample DeeMarSeWOR28_12_FD_80262 | JGI IMG/M metagenome (GOLD analysis project Ga0111163, IMG submission 80262) | Nitrospira bacterium SG8_35_4 | reverse complement strand
GATTTTAAAGCCGCTCTCAACACATGGTTGCATGCGTATCAGATCCTCAATAAATCCGCTTCATCAATGAAACCAAAATCAAAGCAGATAGTGAAGATTGCTCCCGTTCGATGCTATATTAAGGAGACATGCAATGAATTCCAGTGTTCGTGACATAATGCTTCAAATAAAAAAAGAGGGCGGCTTTTTCCGGGTGTTCAGTGAAGAAGAGATAGGGCTGACATCAACGTATTTTACAATATCAGAATATCCTGCAGGCTCGGTTCCCGCAAAACCCGGCGAACCCCTGAACCTGATGGGCATCATGGTATCCGGAGAGGCTATTTACGAGGAGGAAACTGATTTGAAGGGAAAGTTGATTGTACAGGCTCGCATGACCAGGGGGTCCACTCTGGCCCATCCCAGCATGTTCGGAGCAAAACCGCCTCCAGTAAGGGTCTTTTTGCCCAAGGATTCAGTTTTTCTTGTTATTGACAAAGCTTCTTTCGAATTATTTCTCAAGAAACACCCGGAGATTGGAGTCAAGTTCCAGCAGGAACTGATTCGAGTTCTCTTTATCAGGTTGAGAAATTACGCTGCACGGTTTGCAGGAGTATCCTGAATTCCGAGGCTTAGCCTTGGAATTCAGGGAGATGCAGCTGTTTAATTTGCACAAAAAGAACCTAGCTGCAGACTATTTATTGTGAAAAAATGTCAGGAAACTCTTTGAGTAATATTCTTAATAAGGGCATTGTTCTCCATTGATATAGCATTGCGGTCTTTATCTCACAAGTAGATGGAAAAGAAATATAAAGAAATGAAGCTCCTTGCGGACGATATAACCTGCACATCCTGTGCCGGGGACATGGAAATAATTCTCCGTGAAACAGCGGGGATCGTTGATGCCGCCGTCAACTACAGGGACGACACTATTTCTGTCCGGTATGACCCTGAGATTATCGACAGAAAAAAGGTCTACCTGGCGGTCCGGAAACTCGGGACCATCAAGAAAATTCTTTCAGAGTCCTGACGGGCGCTTAATTCTCAGATAATCAGAACCGAGTCGTCTGAGCCAAAATCATTCGGGACATAGTTGTCGGCCTGCCAGTCATTCTCCCAGCGGCTGCCGTCTATGCAGTACCTGAACCGGTATTCCTGTTTTGATTTCAGGTCGATTGTCACAAAGAAGTCACCGTCCGGTGTCCGGCTCAACGGTGTATTCTCCGGGTCCCAGTTATTGAAGTCTCCGGCTATGGTGACCTGCTGTGCCCCCGGTGCTGCTTCCTTCGGAAGCCTGAATGTTACTTTGCATTTGGAGCCACCTTTGCGGTATTCCTTGATAAACCCGATCCGGGATGCAGGCTCTGACGTTTCAGCTGATTCCTGTACGGGTGTGGCCTTTTTTGCCTTTTCAGGCTTCGGTTTTGCGACGCTTTTTTCAGCTGATTTGGGTAAGGGGACTTCAAGCTTCTCTGCCTTCAGAAAATCGCCCGTTTCTGTTCCGTAAATATGCTGTATCGATATATCCGAATAGGCTGAAATTTTTTTGATCATTTCATCTCGCTGTTCAGTCTCCTCGGCCCGGAGTTTAATCCCGGCCATATTTTTATCACCAGCCCGCCTCTTCCAGACAACATCTCCGAAAAGGGAAACAACAGAACCGCTCTGAGGAAATTTAAGATTTAATTCGAGGTTTTCATTCTGGATAAAATTGAAGTCGCTCGCTTCAAGCCCCAGCCCCTCAAACGAAAAATTCTTTGTAAGCCCCAGGGAATAGTCTGCAGTGCCATAGATCGGCCTGAACTTCACAATAAGAGGAAGATCAAATCTTTTAAACTTCCTTTTGTTGTGTTGCATCGTTTCTCCTTTCATTGCAAACAGGTTAATAAGAACCGCCGAACACCTATTTGACTTTATTGTAATACAGCACATATGTCAAATTTATTCTTTTAATAAATGCTATTAGAAATACTTATAGATCATATTAAAAATACTGATTGTCCAGCGCTTCATTCAGCGCTCATCTTTCGTTAACCTGATCGGCTGGAGGAAGAGGCCCAAATGCATTCTATTTACGCGGAAATACGGTCAATAGACAACCCCATAATCAACCTTCTGCCTGTGATGGTCATTATCTGGACGGCCGGGACTTCAGTCCTTTAGTGCCCGCACAAGCGCGATTCCAAGGTAGAGCAGGGCCTCAACATCGAGAAAAACCGTGGCAGTAGAATCGAGCAGAATTTTACAATCGGCCGCAAAGTCATCATCTCCGGGCCAGAGGAGAATGAGCACCGGGATACGTGGAAGTACATTGAGGACGTAGGCGTTCTCTGTTGAAAACCCGCTTACCCTGTCGGCGCCCATTGCGTCCAGTTTCTTGATAAGCTCTTTCCCTCCGGATTTGAACAGTTCCGCCATCGGGATTTCACACTCATCATGAAACGCCTCTGACCGTATCATACCGTCTTTCAAGTCCCTGAACGCGACCCACCTGCCGGCCAGAGGGCCCTGCCCTGACTGTTTGATATACAACAGCAGCAGCAGTTTGTCCCAGATTTCGAGGTCTTCCCGGAACGTGCTATTATCCAGATGAATATCTCTTCCCAGATAGCGCAGGCGCAGCGAACCGTCTTTAAACTGCGCGCCAAGGTCTTCCGCTCTGATGGATATGTCCATTCTGAGTATCTCCTCGAGTAATTCCTTCAGGCGCCGCTCCTTCCAGTCGACTGTATCTGAGAGCATTGCGGCAATCTCCTCCCGGGCTGCATCATGAAGTTCAGGGCACTCTGTGAGGGGGACCATCCTCCGCAGAAACTGGACTGCAAAGGCCATGCAGGTAGCGGCGGAGCACTTACCGCAATTTTTTTGCGGCAGTTTCTTATAAACATTCAGTGGTTGCATTCTTTTGCGGTCAATTGTCCGGCTTCGGCAGACAGTCATGTGAGACGGGACTGTTCATCCCCTCTTACTATAACACAGCGATAATCCGTAAAAGCTTTGTGAAAAAACGCCGATATGATAGTGGGGCATTAACCATATGGTAAAATGGGTACTAGGATGATTGACGTCAAGAAAAAGATTACGGATTTTTTTGTGAGGGAGCTGTGGGACATTGACCTCGGCGCTTCGAGCGGGTTTAAATCTTTTATCATCAGGACCCTGCGTCTGCTGAACGTAGCGATCCGTGAGTTCACCGAAGGGCAGCTCACGCTCAGGGCGATGAGCCTTGTCTACACAACGCTTCTTTCCATTGTACCGATTCTTGCCATAAGTATTTCGGTCCTGAAGGCATTCGGTGTTCACAATGAGGTGGTCGAACCCTTTCTCCAGAAATTTCTCGCCCCGATGGGAGTCAAGGGGGCTGAGATAACATCAAGAATTATCGGGTTTGTCGAGAATATGAAGGTCGGTGTTCTGGGTTCAATAGGTCTCGGGATGCTTTTTTATACGGTTGTGTCGGTAATCCAGAAAATTGAAAAATCCTTTAATTCCATATGGCCTCGCCCGCCGGTTCAGCGATTATATCAGCGTCATGATTATAGGCCCTGTTCTGATTTTTTCAGCAATCGGCATTACCGCCACGGTGATGAGCAATACATTTGTTCAGCTGGTCTTGTCGATTGAGCCCTTTGGATCGCTTTTCAATGTTCTTCTCAAGCTGTTGCCGTATATAATCGTCTGCGGTGCCTTTACGTTTATCTACATATTAATCCCGAACACGAAGGTGCACTTCACATCTGCGCTTACCGGCGGTGTGCTGGCAGGGTTCATGTGGGAAACTGCCGGATGGGCTTTTGCATCATTCACGGTCTCGTCCGCAAAATACGCGGCTATATATTCAGGATTTGCGATATTGATTATGTTCATGATCTGGATTTATTTAAACTGGCTTATTCTGCTGGTCGGGGCCCAGATTTCTTTTTACCACCAGTACCCGCACTTTCTCGCAGCAAAAAATGAAATGTTTTTCGTCAGCAACCGGCTCCGGGAAAGGCTCGCTTTTCTGGTTATGTATTTTATCGGGGCGAATCATTATCACAACAAGCCTGCATGGACAATCGATATGATTGTGCAGGAATTGAAGCTGCCGGTGGATCCGGTGTATGACATTATTTCTGTTTTACAAAATAATGGATTGATCCTGGAGACTGCTGACGAACCGCCTGCTTATGTGCCGGCCAGAGACATTGAGACCATTACCCTCTCTGAGCTGCTGAATGTTGTGCGCATGGCTGAAAAAGAGACCCTGATTATTGAAAGAAAGGTCATCTCCGTACCTGACGTTGACAGCGTCCTTGAGGTTCTCGAAACATCGACAAAGAAGGCCCTTGGGGAACAAACACTGAAGGACATGGTGCTTTCACGGTCTCATGAAGTATAAAGTAGATCTGCATGTCCACTCAAAATACAGCGGTGATGCGGATTCCGAACCGGAGGAGGCGGTTCTCCACGCAATTCATGCAAACCTCCACGGCATTGCCTTCACCGAACACTATTCATATGAGGCGTCTGAACCGGTCGAGCTGCTGAAAGAGAAATACAGGGACAGAATCATGATCTTCAGAGGGGTTGAGTTTTCATCCCTGGAAGGGCACTGCCTGATATTCGGGGTCAACACAGACAGACTGTCCATAAAATATGCTCCTGTCATGGAAATCGTCCGGCTTGTCAATGAGGAAGGGGGCATCGTAATACCATCCCACCCGTTTCGCGGCGGAAACAGCCTCGGTGATGCGGTCAAAAGGGTTAACGGTTTTGGGGCACTTGAAGGGTATAACGGATACAGCCACCATTCACAGAACAGCAAGGCCGTCAAGGTTGCCGGTGAGCTGTCCCTGCCCTATACAGGAGGATCGGATGCACATGAACCGAAGGAAGTCGGTTCTTGCTTTACTGAATTTTTAGACGCTGTCAATCACGATAATTTTATCGATCTGCTCAGGGCCGGGAATTACCGGGGCGTTGATACACGCAAGGTGAGCCGGGTCTGGCCGTTTTAAACAAATATGAATGATTATGTTATTATTTTCTAGCAGTGAATGAATGGGAAAATCTGATGTGATAATGGGCTGAACATCCTTCATGTCTAGCGAACGTATCGAAAGAAGAAAGAATTCAAGAAATACTCTGAAACAGGATTCAGAGTTGGTCCTGACGGAAAAAGCGGTTTACAAGGGAACAACGAAAAATGTCAGTTTCAGTGGCGTCTACATGTATTGCGCCAACGCAAAAAGTATCCCGGTCGGCGAAACCGGCTTCTTTAAGATTTTAATTCAAACTCAGCAGCAAACCGAAATTATCAGCTTTATGTGCCAGGTCATCAGGACTGATGATGAAGGTGTTGGTCTCAAATTTATAGATATTGATCTTGAAGGGTATCATAAGTTTAAAAACCTGATGCTCTATAATTCACCTGATCCGGATAAGTTGTTGGCTGATCTCGAAAAGAGTCCGGGCCTTGATATCAGAGAAAGCTGATTTCCCTTTAGGCAGGTGGATATCATTCGTCCATGAAGAAAGCATTGCTCACCTTTGTGAAGGCCCCTGTCCCAGGCACCGTGAAAACACGGCTGCAGGCGGACATGGGATCTGACAGGACGGTTGAAGTCTATAAGGCATTTATCAGAGAGACACTGTTTCGATGCTCGCGCCTGAGCGGTATTGACCGTTTTCTTGGATGTGCCCCTTCAAAGAATCACGCGTTTCTCAGAGACATGGCAGAGACCTATGGCATGCCCATGTTCAACCAGCGCGGCAGCGACCTCGGGAAAAAAATTGTCAACGCCTTTAAGGATTTTTTAAAAAAGGGATATACAGACATCGTGCTGATCGGGAGCGACAGCCCGACCATCCCGGGAGATTACATAAAACAGGCTTTTGCAGCGCTGAAGAAAAAAGACTTTGTTGTCGGCCCATGCTGCGACGGAGGCATGTATCTTGTGGGCGCCCGGAAGACCATAGAGCCCGGCGTGTTTAAAAATATTCCGTGGGACACGTCGGAGGTCCTGAATCTTGTGCTCGGGAATCTGTTTTCGTACAACGTCAGCTTCTCGATGCTTCCGTTCTGGTATGATGTGGATACCATAGACGACATGAAGTTTCTTGAGCTCCACCTGAAGTATCTGGGCAGGAAACTCTCGCTATGATGTGAGCAATACATTTCATTATACAATGATCGGCTCAGATACCTTTGGCACATACATTAATTGTTTGGGATCACTTAAATAATGCAGCCATTGAAACATAATTTTTTTGAACTCGTTGTATTAATTATGAAATTGTGCACAGTGATTGAAACAAGAATATACATGTTCGATTATTTAAATTGCGATTAAGGGATCGACAAATAAATCATTTTCCAACATCTGCATTCTTTGAAATGCATTGTTTGATGTATAGATAAAGGAGTGGCGATGGAAATAAAAATCAACAAAGGAACTCTGTCACTCACGGAAGGAGACATCACCAGGCAGGATACAGAGGCGATCGTAAATGCTGCAAACAAAACTCTGCGAGGAGGGGGCGGCGTTGACGGTGCAGTTCACCGTGCGGGCGGCCCCCGCATCCTGGAGGAATGCATAAAAATAGGCGGGTGCGAAACAGGAGAGGCCGTTATTACGACAGGAGGAAATCTTCCGGCGCGGTACGTTATCCACACGGTCGGACCTGTGTACCGGGACGGCTCCCGCAATGAAGCATACCTCCTTGAACGTGCATATGTGAACTGTTTAAAGCTCGCTTCATCAAGAGGGATTAAAAGCATAGCCTTCCCATCCATCAGCACAGGGGCCTATCGTTACCCGCTGGAGGATGCAGCAGAAATCGCACTGAGCACAGCGATTCATTATCTCAAGGAGAATGAGGATATCGAATTAATCCGGTTTGTGCTCTTCGGGCAGAATGCGATTGATGTGTATGCCCGGATCTTAAAGAAGCTTACGTAGTTTTCAGGCATATCATGGCATCCCCGGAGCAAAACGCAGCAAGGTTCAGACTCATCTCAGACTTCAAGCCAAAAGGTGACCAGCCTGCAGCCATCGATTCGCTTACGGAAGGGATACTGCAAAGCCGCAGGCACCAGGTATTGCTCGGCGTCACCGGGTCGGGAAAGACGTTCACGATTGCGAATGTGATCGCAAACGTCAATAGGCCTGCCCTCGTTATTGCCCACAACAAGACCCTTGCCGCACAGCTTTACGGGGAGTTCAAGGCTTTTTTCCCGGAGAACGCAGTCGAGTATTTTGTGAGCTACTATGATTATTATCAGCCGGAAGCATACCTGCCCTCAACCGATACCTATATCGAGAAAGACGCCGCGATCAACGAGGACATAGACAGATTGCGCCATTCGGCTACACGCTCGGTGCTTGAGCAGCGGGACACGATTATCGTTGCTTCTGTATCATGCATCTACGGCATTGGATCGCCCGAGGATTATCTCGGCATGCACCTCCTGATCGAAGAGGGCATGAGAGAGGAGAGAGACGTCCTTTTGAGAAAACTGGTAGATATGCTGTATGAGCGAAGCGAAGACTTCAAGCGCGGCTCCATTCGTGTACGGGGAGATGTGGTCGAGATATTCCCCTCATTTTCAGGAGACAACGCGGTCAGAGTCGAATTTTTTGGTGATGATATTGACGGCCTCTTTGAATTTGACGCACTGACGGGGAAAGTCATACGTCGCCTGACAAAAATCATGCTCTACCCGAACAGCCACTGGATTACGCCGAGACCGCGGATAGAAAGAGCGATAAGCGAAATCAGGAAAGAACTCGATGACAGGCTGATCACCCTTCTGAGAGATGGCAGAGAAGTTGAAGCAAAGAGGCTCGAGCAAAAGACCCGCTTTGATTTGGAGATGCTGAATGAGTTTGGATATTGCCACGGAATCGAAAATTATTCAAGGCACCTGAGCGGAAGAAAACCAGGGGAGCCGTCTGCGTGTCTTATTGATTATTTTCCGAAAGATTTTCTGCTCATTATTGACGAGTCTCATGCGACCATCCCGCAGATCGGCGGCATGTATGAGGGAGACCGGTCACGAAAGCAGACATTGATCGACCACGGTTTCCGGCTTCCTTCTGCACTTGACAACCGCCCCCTGAAGTTCAATGAATTTGAGCAAAGGGTGAATCAGGCTGTCTACATATCTGCCACGCCTGCAGAGTATGAGATCAGGCAGTCGGGCAGTAGAATAATTGAACAGATTGTACGCCCCACCGGGTTAAAGGACCCGGTCATTGAGCTGAGGCCGGTTGGAGGACAGCTGGACGACCTCCTTGGAGAAATCAGGGAGCGGGCAGCACGGGGAGAGCGTGTCCTGGTTACAACCCTGACAAAGAAAATGGCCGAAGACATAACGGAGTACTATGCGGAAGTGGGAATTCGGGCGAGATACCTGCATTCAGATATTGACACGCTTGAGAGGATAGAGATCCTGCGGGATTTGAGGCTCGGGGAGTTTGACGTCCTGATCGGAGTCAACCTGCTGCGTGAAGGTCTTGACCTGCCGGAAGTATCGCTGGTTGCCATATTCGATGCAGACAAGGAGGGATTTCTCCGTTCGGCACGTTCGCTTATTCAAACGGCCGGGCGGGCGGCCAGGAACCTGAACGGTATGGTCATTTTCTATGCCGATACAGTAACAGGGTCAATGAAAACTGCGATGAATGAAACAGAACGACGGCGCAGAATTCAGGAATCATATAACGTCAAGCACAATATTACTCCGACCTCAATCAAGAAAGAAATTACGAATATACTCAGTTCGATTTATGAGGCAGACTACTGGACCGTGCCGGTCGCTGCGGAAGAGAAGTCAGTATACGGGGAGGAATCGACAATTCGCGAGCTTGAGGCAGAAATGAAACAGGCTGCTGAAAAACTCGAATTTGAAAAAGCGGCTGCGTTACGAGACCGAATCAGAGCGCTCAGGAATAAACAGATTGAGATGGGGATTAAAGAATAATATCTCTCCTGTCCCTGCTGCTGTCCACTCCCGGTGTGGTCACCAGAGGCTAATTAAGGCTGGTAGAATAATTGCCGATAAGACAGGTGACTCTTCATTCGTCTTGGGATAAGGGAGCTCGGTTTGGGGGAGCTTCCTTATCCCGCTCAATTTCTCCGGCACTCATTATCCAGGTCAGTGCTTTATGCATAAGCACAAAGGCGCCGTTTATCTTCCGACTATCTGTTTATGAACAAAAAAATCATTAATTCAGGGAGATTCTGAATAATGCCCGACGGAATGTGAAATTTACCTTTACTTTGAAAATTAATCGAGATATGCTGTTAAGAGACAATTTGTTCCGGAGGATTTTTCAGGGTGGAGGTTATCAGGATGCAGCAAAAGAGTTCGAAATCATTAAATCATGCACTATTGAACATTCAGAGAGCCTTACAAGAACACCTCATGAAAGATTTCAGCGCGTCGCTTGCATCACGGATTATTGAGCACAATGTCAGAAAACATCGTGTTGATGCGAGGAATCATCAGAAATACGCAAAGCTTATTAATGCGATTGTTTCCGATTACCAGGCCATAAAACCGCTCGGACATATCAATATTGCTGATCTGAAAAAAGAACTTCAGGCTGCTGTCAGACGGATAAAAAACTGATCTGCAGAGAGCGTCTCCTGTGGAAGGTATACATAAGAAAGAAGTCTTTATACTTTTAATTCAAGGTTGGAAGCGACCTGATCAATGATGTCCTTGCCGATCGGTTTCTGTTTGATCAGAAACCCTTCAAACATTGAATTGTCGCAGATGGTGTTAATCAGGCGGGGCACGCCCTGTGAGTAACCATGTATTGCATCGAGCGCTTCATTTGTAAAAAGTTCATCTTCGCATCCTGCTACCTTAAGCCGGTGCTTCACATAATCCTTGGTAAGATTTTCTCCCAGCCCGGAAAGGGTATACTTGACCGCGACCCTCTGTTTTAAGGGCTCATCAAGGGCGAGTACGTTGTCGAGCTCAGGGAGTCCGAAAAATATAAACGTAATAAGTTTGCCTGCAGGACCTTCCATGTTCAGTAAGCCGCGGAACTCTTCCATGATCTCTCTGGACTCGAGCATCTGTACTTCATCCATAAGGACAACTATTTTGCGCCCTGATTCATTGATCTCGAGAAACTTATTGTATAGCTGGCTCAGGATTTCGAGTTTGCTGTTCTGAACGTGGTCGATGCCAATCTGCATGGCTATTTTTTTCATAAGCCAGTCTGCGGTGACCGAGGTATGAATAACCACGAGGAGCGCGGCTTCGTATTTGTCTTCCGGCAGTTCGTTCAGCATCCTCCGTGCAAGTGTTGTCTTGCCTGTACCGACGTCCCCGACCAGGACTGCAAGTCCCTTCATGGTATCAACCGCGTACTTGAGACGGAGAAGCGCCTCTGAATGCTGCTCATTGTCAAAGTAAAACCGATTATCGACTGAATTTGAAAAAGGATACTCTTTCAGGTTGTAAAATTCGAGATGATCCATACGAAAATAATAATATTTATTTAAAAATTACGTCGACTGAATCAATTCACAATGATTATCCGTCATGTTTCGATATTGGTTTTAAATATATGAAACCCTGTCTTTTCTTGTATTCTGATCTATCCCTGTACTTGCTGTTAAGGACTTTAATTCATGGATTGTCTTTGCAACATCCTTGAAGTCAGGGCTCTGCTCCTGTATCTCAGAATACAGTTTCAGCGCCTCATTATAATCTTTATTGCCCATATATGCACGTGCCAGTTCATATTTTACATTAAAATAGCCGTTATCGGAAGGCGATATTTTTTCAATAACCCTCGAAAACTCCTGAATGGCATGCTGATAGTCGCCCTTCTCCATATAGCAGAGCGCCAGAACACTTGCATTTCGCAGCTGCTTTTGGGGGTCTTTGGCTGCTCTCTGAAATTCCCCGATCGCTTCCTCCAGTTTGCCTTTTTGTTTTAATTCCTTTCCCCGTTTGTAATGATATTCATAGTCCTCATCATTGTCCTGAAACTGATTGAATATATCGTGCAGATCGTGACGATCGTTATGGGGGAGATCCTCGGAAAGCTGTGCATCAGGACCTTCCGGAAAGACGGGTCGATCTTCAATGATGGTTGGTTCATCCTGGGCGATTTGCTCTACCTCAATATTTTGTATTCTGGAAACCCGGGGGTCAAGTTTTGCTAATGCTCTTTTGATCTCATCGTTGTCCGGAAAAGCGGCAGCGAGTTTTTCATATATCTTTAAAGCTTCATCGGTGATGCCCTGCTGTGCAAAAAAGTCGGCCTCTGACTTTTTTTCAGCAAATTCTTCGGGAGACATGTCCAGGCTCTCCAGGGAATCGGTTATACATTCCTGCTGGTCGTCCGCGGATTCATTCAGGTCAAGTTCAACAGGAGGAGGTACCATGTCATCCATCGGAAAAGACTCTTCGGCGGGAGCTTCCTGATTGTCCTGCAACAGCAAGTCATCTTCTCCAATGTCCTCTGGAGAAATGAGATTTTCTCCTGGTGCAATAATATCATCAGAGAGGAGCTCATCCGGAGATGAGAGCACTTCGACCTGGTCAGCATTTTCTGCTTCTGCCATCGGCGGAGGGGCGATCCCCAGTTCTGATTCGAGGGCATTAATCTCATGAATCACGGTTTCATCACCCGGGCAGAAGTCGAGAAGGTCCTTATATATCTGGAGCGCTTCAGTGCGAGACTCTGCGTTCAGATAGATGGCCGCAAGGTCTTTCATTTCCGGCACGAGCTTCTCAGTTTCGCCTAACGCTTTGTAAATGGTGACAAGACGATGAATGACGGGCTCCGGATACTGTTTCCTGAAATTCATGAGAAAACCAAGCGCATCCTCCCAGCTTTTACTTTCAAGGGCTTCATCTATATAGGGCAGCAAATTTTCCCACGCCTGCTCGAGAGAGTTTTCCGTGAGATAAACGATGCCCATTAATTTTTGAAACTCAACATCAGAGGGATATGCATTGGTTGCCTGTACAAGAATTTTTTTTGCAATTTCAATTCTGTTATTTTGAATCGCGGTCTCTGAGCAGGTCAGGAGCGCCTTCCTGTCATCCGGATGGTATGACAGTGCGGTTTGCAGGTATTCAAATGCCTGATCGATGTTTCCGAGCTTTTCCTCCACCGCACCTAATCCGAGCAGTGCACTGACATGGCTGGGCTCAGACTCACATACCTTGTTAAAGAATATCTGAGCCTTATCATAGTCAGCATTCTTTAGATGGATAGACGCTATTTCGATATATTCGTTTATTGCCTTCTCCCGCATCCCGCTTCTGACATAGAGGTCAGCAACTTTCATCTTTATTGTTACGTCGGAAGGAGAGAGCTCCAGGATCTTATCGACCACCTGCATGGTTTTCTCTGTATTCGCATCTCGTTTAAATACTTCCGCGGCCTTCAGGTAATTGTCGACAGAGCTCCCGGTCAATCCCCGCTCCGCATCAAGCTTGGCCAGCGCAATGAGTGCGTTGACGTTATTTGGCACAATGTGAAGAATTTTCTTATAGAGTGCTGTGGCCTTTGGAAAGAAACCGTCTTTCTTGAAGATTTCGGCTGCTTTGCTGTATGACTCTATGGATTCGGTTTCCTCTCCTTTTTTAAAGTACAGATCGCCTATGGTGTTATGGACATTCCCGTCTTTGCCTGCATCGAGGAGTTTTTTCCACTCTGCAATTGCTTTATCGAGCTGGCCCTTTGCAGCAAATTTTTGTGCTTCCTGGATGATTGCTGATTTATCCTTCATATTCTCTTCCCAAGTTGGTTAATAGATTATTTTGCTATCTTTTAAGTCACTATTTCCAGATCATCAATATACAGCTTATATATACGGCAGAAATGCTTGAATGGTAAAGTCTGAGAAGGACCGGACAGGAAATTTTTCTTCTGATGAGGAGCATGATGGGGGCAGGCCATTGGTTTTTTCATTATTATTCAAAGCCATATTCTTTCCATCGCACCCGGGCTGCTGTATTGCGGCAAAGCTATTTTTTGATGGCAACTGTTAAAATATGCCGAACTCATTCCTGCAGCGTTACAGTGTAAGTGATTCACTGCACATTCGTCTCTGAATGTAATGTTAAGGATTGTCGATTATGAACATCATTAAAGATCTCCGGATTTACATTGATATTCTGAAAAAAGAGCATGAGGTGATCTTTATAGATACTCCGGTTGATCCTTATCTCGAGATTGCGGAGATCCACAGAAGGGTAATTGAAAAGGGCGGGCCTGCGCTCTTTTTCAGCAATATCAAAGGGAGCAGATTCCCTGTTGTCACGAACCTGTTCGGGACGAAGCGCAGAATAGAGCTTGCCTTTGGAAAACGTCCGGTGAGATTTATTCATGACGCAGTGAAACTGGCCGGTGAAATGATGCCGCCTGATATGAAAAAACTCTGGCGCCGAAAAGGTCTTTTTCTCCAGGGGCTGAAGATCGGCACAAAGAAAAAGAGAAGCGCTCCCATACTTGAAAGCATCCAGCGTCCGCCCCGATTAACAGAACTCCCGATGCTCACGTCCTGGCATTCAGATGGCGGACCGTTTGTAACCCTGCCGCTGGTGTATACTGAACACCCGGAAGGTAAAGGGCATAACCTGGGGATGTACAGGATTCAGCGATATGATGACAGCACAGCGGGAATACACTGGCAGATCCACAAAGGGGGCGGGTATCATTACAGTGTTGCTGAAAAAAGAAATGAACCTCTTCCACTCAGTCTCTTTATCGGGGGGCCTCCTGCCCTGATTCTTTCAGCGATTGCTCCGGTGCCCGAAGATGTTCCGGAGCTGATCCTGGCCTCACTTCTGCTGGGGAAGCGCCTTGATATGGTCGATGATCCCCTCGGAGGACATCCGCTCGTCTCTGATGTAGAGTTTGCAGTCAAGGGAGAGGTGCAGCCCTATGTCAGGAGGCCGGAAGGCCCCTTTGGCGACCACTTCGGCTATAACTCATTACAGCACGACTATCCTGTCTTTCATGTGAACCGGCTTTATCACCGCAGGGACGCCATATACCCGGCGACCGTTGTCGGCAGGCCGCGCCAGGAGGACTACTATATCGGTGACTACCTCCAGGAACTGCTCTCTCCGCTGTTCCCCCTTGTTATGCCCGGGGTGAGGCAGCTAAAGACATTCGGAGACACAGGCTTTCATTCCCTTGCTGCTGCAAGGGTTCATAACCGTTATCCCAGAGAGGCCTTTGCATCAGCGATGAGGATCCTTGGAGAAGGACAGCTGTCTCTTACAAAATTCCTGATAATTACTGACGGGGAGGTTGATGTCTCTGACTTCCCGACACTGTGGACGCATGTCCTGGAGCGCGTGAACTGGCACTCAGACCTCTTTGTATTTGACAATGTATCACAGGACACGCTTGACTATACCGGGCCGTCCGTCAACAAAGGATCTAAGGCCGTGCTCCTGGGATTGGGACCGGACCCGATAAGAAGCCTGCCCCATGAATTCAAAGGGACACTTCCTGAGGGGTGTGATAAACCGTTGGTCTTTCTGCCCGGCACACTTGTCCTTCAGTGCAGGGCGTATGAAACGGATCCTGAGCTTGGCAGTAAGATTGCAGGGGAGAGTGGCCTTGAGGAGTGGCCGGTGGTTTTGCTTGTCGACGACACCAGGGCCGCAACCGCAAGTTTACAGGAGTTCCTGTGGACCTTCTTCACCCGTTTTGAGCCTGCCGGTGATATTTACGGCAACAGGCCCGAAAGCCACCGCTTTCATGTCCGACTCCGGCAGCCCGTGGTTTTTGACTGCCGGATGAAGCCATGGTATCCGCCGGTCCTTGAAGTGGATGCAGAAACGAGAAATAAAGTTGATGAAAAAATAGAACGGATAGTGCCCGCGCGGTGGCTGTAATAAAAAGAGGATGACAAGAGTCCATCGTATCTTGACACACACTTCTGGTTGATGTTACATTCTGTGTTTGTTTATCAGTAGAGGCAATGCATGCACTGCCCTTGCAAAACGGGATATAATTCATTATGGCACATGACTACAAGGATACCTTAAATCTTCCAAAAACAGCCTTTCCAATGAAGGCCAACCTGGCACAGAAAGAACAGGAATTTCTCGAGTTCTGGGACCGCAACAGGATTTATCAGCAGATGCAGAACAGGGACCGAACGAAGAGCTACATTCTCCACGACGGGCCGCCCTACGCAAACGGACACATTCATCTTGGCCATACATTAAACAAAGTCCTCAAGGATATGATCATCAAATTTAAGACCATGAAGGGCTATTATGCACCCTATGTTCCGGGTTGGGACTGTCACGGGCTGCCGATTGAGCATCAGGTGGACAAGAAGCTCGGATCGAAGAAAGAGAGTACCCCTATTCTCGAAAAAAGAAAACTCTGCAGGCAATATGCCGAGAGGTTCCTTGATATTCAGCGTGAAGAGTTCAAGCGTCTTGGAGTTTTTGGGGACTGGAACAATCCATACATAACAATGGCATACAGCTATGAGGGGACGATTGTCAAAGAGTTTCATAAATTCGTTGAAAATGGATCGGTTTACAAAGGGAAGAAGCCGGTTCACTGGTGCCCGACCTGTGTTACGGCACTTGCAGAGGCTGAAGTAGAATACGCTGACAAGGAATCACCGTCGATTTATGTCAAATTCAGGGTCGTAAATTCACAGGGTAAATTTGCCTGTGATAGTGCAAAGGGGACACATTTTGTTATATGGACGACGACACCGTGGACGCTGCCTGCAAACATGGCTCTGGCACTCCATCCACAATACAGGTATTGCCTCGTGAAATCACCGCATGGCGAGCTTATTGTTGCGCAGGACCTGGTTGAAGACTGCATGAATAACATTGGATTGAAGCAGGACGATTATGAAGTTGCCAAAGAGGATTGGTCCGGTTCAGAGCTTGAAGGCATTGTCTGCAGGCATCCCTGGATGGAGCGTGAGGTAAAGACCATCCTGGGTGATCATGTTACCCTTGAGCAGGGTACCGGCGTTGTCCATACAGCTCCCGGGCATGGTGAAGAGGACTTTGAGATAGGGCTGAAGTATGGCCTTGATGTCTTCACACCTGTTGACGACCGGGGGCGTTTTACAGAGGAGATCGAAGAATTTGCCGGGCAGTACGTATTTAAGGCAAATCAGGAAATAATACATAAAATCAGAGAGATAGGCGTGCTTCTCGGAGATGCAGAAATGATTGCGCACTCATACCCGCATTGCTGGCGGTGCAAAAAGCCTGTTATTTTCAGGGCCACTGAACAGTGGTTTATTTCAATGCAAACCAATGACTTGAGAAGGCATGCGCTTGATGAAATACAAAAAGCGCAGTGGATCCCTGCATGGGGGATGGACCGCATCTATGGCATGGTCGAAAACAGGCCTGACTGGTGTATTTCGCGGCAGAGGTCATGGGGCGTCCCCATCACATTACTGAAATGTGAGAGCTGTAGCGAATATATAAAAGATCGTTCGCTCATGGATTGTATTGAGAAAGCATTCGAAAGCGCCGGGGCTGATGTGTGGTTTGAAAAGTCTGCAGGGGAACTGGCACCTGACGGATTTAAATGTCCGCAATGCGGTTCAGATGTATTTTCGAAAGAGACCGATATACTGGATGTGTGGTTTGATTCAGGGGTGAGCCATGCTGCAGTGTCTGAGGCTGACGAGAGGCTTTCGAGTCCGGCAGACCTTTACCTCGAGGGAAGTGACCAGCACAGGGGATGGTTTCAGAGTTCACTTCTCGCCTCGGTCGGTACGAGAGGGCGTGCACCATACCGGGCTGTTCTTACCCACGGATTTGTTGTTGACGGAAAGGGAAAGAAAATGTCCAAGTCGCTCGGGAACGTTATCGCTCCCCAGGACATAACGAAAAAATATGGCTCCGAAATATTGAGGCTCTGGAGTTCATCAGCTGATTACCGCGAGGACATGAGGATATCAGACGAAATCCTCGCACGCCTTGTTGAGGCCTACAGAAAAATAAGAAACACCTGCAGATTTCTGCTCGGTAATATTTATGACATGGATGCAGCAGCAGCCGGACTGCATGATAAAAAGAAAGATGACTTTCCGGAGATTGACAGGCTGGCGCTCAGCATGCTGCAAAACCTGATCAGAAAAGTCACGAATGCGTATGAAACATGCTCATTTTATGAGGTCTACCATGCGGTATATAAATTTTGCGTTCTCGACATGAGCTCTTTTTACCTGGACATTCTGAAAGACAGGCTGTATACCTTTAAATCAGATTCGCCGAAGAGGAGGGCATCGCAGGCAGTACTCTATAACATATTGATATCATTGACAAAATTGATTGCGCCGATCCTCTCCTTTACAGCTGAAGAGCTGTGGCAGCACATCCCGGGTGATAAGGTTAAAAGTGTTTTTCTCGCTGATTTTCCAGAGATAAACAATGACTTTGTTGACAGTGAACTCGAGAAAAAGTGGGAAGGCCTTGTCCGTGTCCGTGATGAAGTGAACAAGGCATTAGAGATCAAGCGCCAGGAGAAATTTATCGGCAACGCCCTTGAGGCAAAAGTGATTCTGTATGTTGATGACAAGTATGGTGCGCTCCTTGAATCATACAGCGATTTTCTCCCGGAACTTTTCATAACATCATCAGCTGAAATATCAAAAAGTCCTGCGCCGCCTGAGTCGTATGTCAGTACGGAACTCAAGGGGATTGCGGTGATTATTGAAAAAGCGGATGGTGGCAAGTGTCAGCGGTGCTGGAACTGGGACACCAATGTCGGTACGTCCGACGAATTTCCGGACTTATGTAAAAAATGCTGCGAGGTCATGATAAACTGAGAAAAGCAAGACTTGTAGCAATCATATCCATCTTTATCATCGTCGTTGATTATATAACCAAGCGTCTTATAGTCAGCAGGGTTATGCTGTATGAGCATATCGATGTTCTTCCTTTTCTGCGAATCGTGCATGTCGAAAACAAGGGTGCGGCGTTCGGCCTGTTTGCCCAGTTCGGAAATAATATCTTTATCCTGATCTCTATCTGTGCTATAATTTGTATAGTTATTTACTTAATAAAGCTTCCAATTGGCATTGAACTGTATTCAATGTCCCTGATTCTGGGAGGTGCGGTCGGCAACCTGATTGATAGATTTAAGACGGGCAAAGTCATTGATTTTATTGATGTATTTGTCAAAAACTGGCACTGGCCTGCATTTAATGTTGCTGATTCAGCCCTGACAGTTGGAATCATATTCTTTATTATTGCCAGCATCAGGCATGGCAAGATTCATGAACAGAGTGCACGAGAAGAGAAAGAGGGCCGCAGCCTCTAAAAAAGATTTTTGAAACATGAATCTTTATATTATCTGTAATTTGATAGATTGGATAAGTAAATATGGAAAAGTCAGGAATTAGAAATTTAATTCAGAAAAAGGTAGAGAGATTGAAGGAAGGGCCCCTCGCATGTCCATTATGCCGCGAAACCTTTCAGGGAATTTCAGCGCTGCTCAGTCACCTGAAAGACCACTGCACGTGATAGAGGCTGCTACCGGCCGGTTGGCTGGTAATTTTATTTGGTGCAGGAGCGAAATGCGGCTCGTTTTAGGCAAGCGGTAAATAAGCCTTGGGATTTAAGGACATGTCTGCTGTTTCTCCCCGTTTGAAGCGAAAATATCCGGCAGAGGCTATCATGGCGGCATTATCAGTGCATAAATGACGGGACGGAAGGTAGAGCTCCCATCCTTTTTCAGCGGCAGTCTTCTTGAAAATAGTTCTGAGTCCATTATTTGCGGATACCCCGCCTGACAGGGCCACATTCAAAATATTTTCTTTTTCAGAAATTTCTACGACCCGGTTTATTAAGACATCTGTTACAGCAGCCTGAAAGCTTGCGGCAATGTCCTCTTTTCCGGTTTCAGGGTTCTTTTGGATATGATACAGGACAGCGGTCTTCACTCCGCTGAAACTGAAATCAAAACTGTTCTGAAGTTTTGCCCTGGGAAATGCTATTGCAGCCGGGTCCCCTTTGCCTGCCATCGTATCGATAAAGGGTCCGCCTGGATACCCCAATCCAAGAAGCTTTGCAACCTTGTCGTATGCCTCGCCTGCCGCGTCATCCCGGGTTCGGCAGACTTCAGTGTAGTGTCCGAAGTCAGATACAATATAGATGCTTGTGTGTCCACCGGATGCTATTAACGCAAGAAAAGGAAATTTGGGATTGTGCTCGAGAAATGTAGAAAAGATGTGCCCTTCCAGGTGGTTCACTGCGATGAGTGGAAGGTTATTGACAAATGAGAGTGATTTTGCGAAGCAGACACCCACAAGCAGGGAGCCAATGAGCCCCGGCGCATACGTGACAGAAACAGCGGACAAATCCCTGAATGTCAGTGATGCACTCACTAGTGCTTCATCTACGACGGGCCATATCATTTCAATATGCCTGCGTGACGCCAGCTCAGGCACTATCCCGCCATATTTTTCGTGGATCTCATTCTGGCTTGAAACTGCATTCGAGATAATCCTGCGTCCATTTTCAACAATGGCGGCTGCCGTATCGTCGCATGACGTGTCTATCCCTAAAATCAACATTTTTTCCACAGATCTTCCATACGTAATTTAATTGAGAATGTAGCATAACGTATTAGAAATAGTCAATTTATCGGCTTGATTAAATCATGTTCCACGTGGAACATGGGTGACTGTGGATATCTCGCGACCTCAATAATAAACTGCAATGACCATGCAGTGAAGGCGCTATTCAACGGAATAAAGCAAGAATAAAAGTAAATACAGTATTCAGAAACGGGATAGAATTAATGGGATGTGGATGGTGATGCCAGCAACCGGTTTATTTAGATAAAGGGCTTAAAGCGTAAAGCATTTTGCGACTATGCCATGACAAGGGCTGTGCGCCATCTCTCCACATGCAGACAATCGGCAATGACAATTAATACCTCCCGAAAAGTCAGGCCGGGCTTAGCGCACAGGAAAGCGCATACGAGAATACTTTTCAAGAGGTTATGCACACCTGTTAATATTTAGCATATTTGTAGGATATATGCGTACACGCATGAACACGTATATTCTAAAGGAAGGCAGGTTCGGCAGGATTAATGGAATAATAACAGAGTGCCTGGATAGCCTGTGGGACGTCTGTCATGGCAGTGTGTTCGGTCGGTTCACTTGAAACCGAATCATGTATGGAATATGCAGGGAAAAATTATTAAAATCAGCTGCTAAATGTGAAAATATGAGTTCATACCGCAATGCAATGTTCCACGTGGAACATCAAGTACCGGGAATAAATTTATGACGTAATGAAACACGTGTAAGGCGGGAGCGTGACCTGGAGACAGGATCTTTGCCGTACCCGGGTGTGTAATCAATCAATCGTGAAGCGGCATGCTCACCGTTCAGCAATAATGTCCGCAAGTATCTATTGAATGAACTTTCAGGGTAGCGCTCATTGTCCATGATTGTATAAATCCTGCAACTGTACGTCGAGACAGGAATGTTGTGTCCTGGCTTTTGAGCGCTATGGTTCGGGAATGGTCAAAACATTATGAATAATGAGAGGAAGCAGGCATGGGCAGATGAATGACAGCCTAATATTTACAATAAATCATTGACTTTATGGTCTTGTATATGATAATTAATATTAATGCAAGAATTTATCGATGACCTCACTGACATTCAGAAAATCAGGAGGAAGCTTTCAAAGCTCAATGAACAGCGCACGCGGCATATCTTTAGCCTGGTGCATGGCAAAACCCTGACCCATGGACTGTTACACAGGGTGTACAAAAAGTGTGGCAAAAAAAGGTGCCGGTGCTCCAGGGGCGAGCTCCATGGTCCGTATCCAGCCATCTCTGTCAACAAAAACGGCAAACAGAAAATTATCATGCTGAAAAAGAACAATACGGCACACATTCAAAAAGGGGCGAAACGTTATAGGCACTTTCAGGAGACACTGGCACGGATACGAAAGATCAACAAAGAGATTGACTACCTGCTGGGCATGATCAAAATAAAGACCACAGCGGAGTACCCCGGTATTCAGGACCATCCCACGTCCACACCGGGAGTGGCCAAGGCACATTCTTGACAATCAGGCGGCATTGGTTAATAATGGACGACATATTTTCTCTTTGTAAATTCTATTTCGTGCGGAGGGCAGCGTGCTGAACAAAACAAACCCGATGGAAACGGAATCATGGAAGCAGCTACAGGAGCACTGCAGTATCATGAAGGGTGTCCGTATGTCCCAAATGTTTCATGATGATTCGCAGCGGTTCTCCAGATACTCAATTATCTTTGATGACATGCTCGTTGACTTTTCCAAAAACATTATCAATGAAAAGACGCTGGAGCTTCTGTTGAGGCTTGCCGCAGAAATGAAGGTGGGGGAAGCAATTGAAGACATGTTTTCGGGCACGAGGATTAATGAGACTGAAAACAGGGCTGTGCTTCACACCGCGCTGCGGAACCGCTCACATGATCCGGCTATGCTGGATGGCAATGATATCATGCAAGGCGTGAAGGCTGAACTGGCGCACATGGAAGGATTTGCAAATACCATAACCTCCGGCCAGTGGACGGGATATTCAGGGAAGCCCATATCGGACATTGTGAACATCGGTATCGGGGGTTCTGACCTTGGACCGGTGATGGTAACCGAGGCGTTAAAGCCCTATGCCGTGCCAAATATACGTCTGCATTTTGTCTCAAATATTGACGGGACGCATATTGCAGAGACATTGAAAAACCTTTCGCCCGAGACAACGCTGTTTATGATCGCTTCAAAGACATTTACAACGCAGGAGACGATGACAAATGCCCATACGGCGAGGACATGGTTTCTCAATGCTGCACAGGATGCATCACATATCAAAAAACATTTCATTGCCCTCTCGACCAATAAGGAGGCAGTGATCAAATTTGGCATTGACCCCGAGAATATGTTCATCTTCTGGGACTGGGTCGGCGGCAGATATTCGTTATGGTCGGCAATCGGGCTCTCTATTGCGTGTTTTATCGGGTTTGATAATTTTGTTAAACTCCTTGAAGGCGCGCACGCGATGGACAGGCATTTCAGAGAGACCCCCTTTGAGAAAAACATCCCGGTCATCCTCGCGCTGCTGGGCATCTGGTATAACAACTTCTTCAATGCCCAGACAGAGGCGATCCTCCCCTACGATCAATACATGCACCGCTTTGCGGCATACTTCCAGCAGGCCTACATGGAGAGCAACGGGAAGGACGTTGGCCGGGACGGAAAAGACGTTGAGTATGAAACATCACCGGTCATCTGGGGTGAGCCCGGCACGAACGGGCAGCACTCCTTTTATCAGCTCATTCACCAGGGGACAAAGCTGGTTCCCTGCGATTTTATCGCCCCGGCTATCAGCCATAATCCAGCCGGTGATCATCATGCCATTCTCCTTTCAAATTTCTTTGCGCAGACCGAAGCCCTGATGAAAGGGAAAACAAAGGATGAAGTCGTATCGGAGCTGAAGGCAGCGGGAAAGAGCGATGAAGAGATAGAACGGCTCGCACCGTTTAAGGTATTTAAGGGCAACAGGCCGACCAATTCAATCCTGGTGAAACAGATTACACCCCGCTCGCTGGGGAGCCTCATCGCGATGTACGAGCACAAGATCTTTGTGCAGGGCGTGATCTGGAATATCTACAGTTTTGACCAGTGGGGGGTTGAGCTGGGCAAGCAGCTCGCCAATAAAATACTGCCGGAGCTCACTGACGACAACGATGTGACAACCCACGATGCTTCGACCAACGGGTTGATCAATGCCTATAAAAAGATGCGAACCGGTTCATGATAGCAGCTTGAGTTTTAACTCTTCCTCTCTCACTCCTGGTGTTGACGTGTTCCGTTTAATCTAACAGCCTCTCTCTTTCATTCCTGGTTTTAACGAGGTAACGCTGAAAGATATTTCCGTAATTCTTCTATCTCATCGTTCAGTCGCTTTATCTGCTCCTGCTGTTCCTTTATTGCCTGAACAAGCACCGGAGTTATAGCTCCGTAATCAATGCCGGTCGCATAAACTTCGTCCGGTTCATACGTGACTACTTCAGGAATGATCTTGCCCACCTCTTCTGCAATAAATCCCATGTCATGCTGGCCGCCATGTTCTTCATCCCAGTCGAAGTATACACCCCTCAAGGCCAAGACCTTATCCAAAGCGTTTTCAATATCTACAATATTCCTTTTCCACCTGATGGAAGACGCTGTCCCGTAATCCTGCCCCGGGCCTGCTGCATAAAAGTCGTATGCAACACCTCTTCCCCTTACGCCCGTGCTATTGCTTCCATTAGTATAACCAGTCACACCATCGCTACTACTACCAGTTGCATAACCATACACTCCTGTGCCAGGATTGCCAGTGGAATATCCGTACACGCCAAAACCATATATCCCATTAGCTTGAAAGTAACCTCCGTAGTTAGTTGCAGTTCCGGCGCCATATGTCGCAATTCCATATACTCCCATTCCATAGATCCCATCAGCCTGAAAGTAGCCTCCGTAGTTGGTTCCACCCGCGGGAT
>Ga0111163_1043_pt1 | contig 24141 bp, 23 predicted proteins | sample DeeMarSeWOR28_12_FD_80262 | JGI IMG/M metagenome (GOLD analysis project Ga0111163, IMG submission 80262) | Nitrospira bacterium SG8_35_4 | reverse complement strand
CGAAGCCATCGAGTTCACTTAAAAGCTGATTCAGGGTCTGTTCCCGCTCATCATGCCCTCCGCCAAGACCCGCACCCCTGGTCCGGCCCACGGAATCGATCTCATCAATAAATATAATACTCGGCTGTGCCTCTTTCGCCTTGCGAAACATGTCTCTCACGCGTGAGGCGCCAACACCGACAAACATCTCGATAAATTCTGACGCGCTTATGCTGTAAAACGGAACGCCTGCCTCACCGGCCACGGCCCTGGCCAGGAGGGTTTTCCCGGTACCGGGAGGACCGATCAGGAGCACACCTTTTGGGACTTTTGCTCCCAGTTTTCTGAATTTGGCCGGGTCTGTCAAAAACTCTATTGTCTCGCGAAGCTCCTGCTTTGAGTTTTCCATTCCGGCAACATCTTCAAACGTCACTCTTGCCTTTTGAACATCGTGCAGTTTGGCTTTGCTCTGGCCAAATGAAAAGAGACCGCCCGGACCGCCCTGGACTCGCTGTGCGCCCCTCATGATCAAAATCCATATGCCGATAATAAAGACCCAGGGTAATAATCCGACTATGAACTGCCAGAAAGGGGTCAGTTCCTCTGCAGATTCGATGTTGATTATGATGTTCTTTTCCCTGAGCTGTTGAATCAGCTCATCGCCCTGAAAAGCGGGAAGATAGGTTGAAAAATATCGTACGGATGTTGCGTTTGGCTGTCCCGGAAGAACAAGATCGGTATCGAACTTTAATGTTCCTCTCAGACGCAGTTTTTTTAAGGTTACTGATTCGATATTGCCGGCAGCTAACTGTTCAACGAACTGGCTGTAGCTGATTTTATACTCTTTCGGTGAGCCGGCATTCGAAAACAGGCTCCAGAAATACAAAAATATCATTGAAACAGCCAGGACAATGACCAGTCTCCATTTCGGGTCCCTGAATTTCTCAATGATGTTTTTTATCGGCTCATTTTTATCCGGCATGTTCTCTTACCTGATGTGCATATTTATTTATGATCATAGCGTTATGACTAATATATCAAAATTCAGTGAAAACATCTCAGGACCATTTAGTGTCTGTGTAGAAAAGCAGCTTTTGTCATTGTCCGGCTTGACCGGACAATGCAGAGGAGTTAAAGGCAGTGGATTCCCCGATCCCGAATAATCGGGACAGGCAAGTTGGAGAATGACAGACTATTCAAGCAATAGTAAATATGTAGACTATGTTTAAACAATCCTGATAATTTCACCCCGGGGCTTCCATTGACGAATTTCCCTTAAAGGCACTGCCTTGTAACTTTCGACCAGATCTCCTTTCTTTACCCTGTTAAAGTTCCTGATCTTTATGCCGACCTGCTGCGCGGGCACGGCTTTCTGGATAACGTCCTTTTCTCTGTGCATGGATTCTATTGTTCCGGCATACACCGGCCCCATGGCAGAGATGATCCGGAAATGCTGGCCATGGGCAAGATGACCGCTTAATACATCACAACCGATAATAATTCCCTTCCTGCTGCTTTTAAAAAGGGCAATTACTCTGGCAGTGCCAATGATCTGTTCCTCAGGAACATGCGGTATGATGCTTTTCGCGATAATTTCGATATCTTCGGTCAACCTGTAAATTACATCATACAACCGGACTTCAACTCCACATTCACCGAGCAGTTTCTCCGTTCCCGTCTCGACGCCCACCTGAAAACCGGCAATCAGTCTGCTGCCGGTCTCGGCTATTTGAATATCAGATTTATGAATGTCGCCAATACCGCTCTGAATAATTGTCACATCTGCTTCCGGCAGGCTTATCCTGGATAGAGCGCCCTCAACCGCCTGAATGCTGCCGTCGGAGTCACATTTCAGCACAATTTCGAGCGCCGGCTTTTTGTTTCGACTCGATGCGTCAGCTGCATGGGTCCGCATCCATTCCCTGCTTTTTGAGTGATGGATGTGCTGTTCTGATTTGTGTTTATGAGACATCTGCCGCACTCACCCTTTCTTCCTTGACTGCGTTACTTTCAGTGTTCTCAGCCTGTTTATAGCGGAAGCGAGTTCATGACCCCTGAAGGCAGCATAATCACCAAATGGCACCTTGCTCAGGACATTGAGCCCTGACCCGGCAATATCAGCAAGTATGCAGTCGGTTACCTCCTGCATGGTCTTTTTGCCGTTCATGTACCGGGTCGCATAATGGATTGCATCTCCTATGGCTTTTGTCTGGCTCAGATCAACAAGCTGTGAAACTGCTCCAAGGTCAATCTGATGCATGCCAAACGCAATTGAAAGGAGCCCTTTTGCTGATATCCTGACTTCCCGTTTTCCTCTGCTCGGATCGAAACTTCCTTTCACCGGTATCCTGACATTGAATTGACCGAATGTCCTGCCGCCTTCGGATTTCCGCCCGGTCCTGTATCTTTCCGCGACGGCCTTTGCAGCGGATGTGGAGTCTTCGGGTGTGTATTCCTTCATTGAAATAATATAATCGGCCACATCAAAATAGTCTCCTGAGCCCCCGATGACAAGAATTGTGGATACCCCGCGGTCTTATCGGTTCAAGGTCCTTTGCGATGAGCTCCTGCATTCTGTGGTCCCGTATCATAAAGTTCGTTGCAGATGTATCTTCGTCGATCAGGATTGCCCTGGTTCCTATCTCAAGGGCCTCCATAATATTTGCGGCCTGTGATGTACTTCCGCTCGCATCATCAGAGCAGAATGATTCAGTGTTCCGGCCAAATGGAAGGTTCGAAATAAAAGGAGAGATATCTACTCCTTCGATTCTTCGACCGTCCTCAGCGCGGATCATGACAGCGTCCTTCACGGTAACAACATATTCCCTCCCGTCACCCGGAATATGGTTGTAAATGCCGAGCTTGACAGCATCAAGCAATGTAGATTTTCCGTGATAGCCCCCGCCTATAATCAGTGTTACCCCTTCCGGAATTCCCATCCCCCTGATGGGTCCGCGGTTTGGCAGCTCCACCGGGACGCTGAAAGCGGACGGTGACTGAAAAGGGACAATCCTGCCCCTGCTCATCGGCCTGCTGTCGATGCCGCTCTCCCTTGGCAGGACTGCTCCGTCAGCAACAAATGCAATGAGGCCGAGGACAGAGAGGCGCTCCCTTAAAAAATCGGCGTCCTCTGCGGTTTCAATGTGGCGGTAGAGGTCAGATTTTTCGAGACTGGCATACAGAAGTGACTGTATCACAATCTCGGGAATTTCATGAAGGAGCATTTTTTCTGCGACCTTTGTTAAGACAGTACGTCCCTGTGCCGGAAGACCGACAACAAAGCGGGCTTCAACAGAGCCTTTCCTGACGAGAACTGACGTTCTTTCAAGAACTTCCTGTCCCGGCGTATCCATGGTGATCAGTCCGCTCTTTCCCGTTCCCCTGTCCGGTTTTGATATTTTTTTTGAATGAAGGCAAAACTGACGGGTAAGAAAATCCCGCAATCCAACCTCACGGCTTTTACTGCCATAGGTATCTTCCGGAAAAGCAGCAGCTTTCTGCGGAATTGTGACCCTGAACCTGCTTGGAGCAGCAAACGGGTCTGACTGGACGTGATCAACAATCAATGAGAAATCATCAAACTCATAAACTCCCTTTAAATCCCGGTAAGCCTTAAATCCCCTGCCATTAATTTCTGCAAGTAATTTTCTGAGATATTCTTTGTCTTTCATCCTGTTAGAACGCTGCTCAATGCATCGCCACTCTTGTTAAAATAATTATATCATCATCTCTTCCCGCCGCTTCCGCATTTAGAACAGGTTTCCCCTCCTTATTTCATGGGGCAGCTCTTTTATCCATCCTGCGTCAATCACCGCCCACATACCGATCAGGACCGCTTCTGCCGCGTCATGTCTCAGGGAAGTGGGGCGGGGCAGGCCTGACCAGGCGATTATCTTGCGTGCAATACTGTCAGCATGCTGTTTTGCTTTCAGTCCTGTAAGCTGTTCACGGGGATACAGAAATTTTGGCCTCCACTGCTCTGCCTGGACCAGTTTAACCGGGACATGCCTCCTTGCCGCTTCACGCTCCCAGGGCACCACGAGTGTTCCGCCCCCTTCAAGTACCATGAGCATGAGATCTGAAATACTCTCCAGCAGGCTATGGATGTCGCGTTTCAGACGTGCGGCTGATCCATAGTTCTTGGATCGGTACCAGCAGAGCCGCCCATCCTGTCCGTACAGCGCAAGACCGGTCTTTATTCCCAGATCGACAGAAAGCAGTGAACCCATAAATAATTGTAACAGAGCAGAGGTCGAACCTCCAGGGCCGGAGGTTCGACCTCGACACGGGGCACTGACTTGCGTGCTTGCGCTTTCAAACCCCGCTTGAGTTTCATAACTCGAACACAGTAGAATACACACTTATTCATACAGGAGGTGTTTCATGCCTGAGGTTGGAAAAGTAATCGACAAACCTGACGCTTCTGCTTACAAAAAGAAAAAAAAGATCTATTTTGTGAGAAACCTCTATCTCCCCAAAAATGCAACAAGTGAATATAAGGAAATATTCAAGCGTTACTGGAATGAAGTTGAAGAACATCTTGAAAAACTCGAGGTTGCCGGGAAGATCACGAAGATATTTTGTGAGAGTCTGTATATTTCCGGCAATGACGCGATGAAGGTCATAGGATCAATGAACGAAAAGCTCGAAAAGATCGTGCAAAAAAAGATCGATGCCGGAGCAGAACTGCTCCCGCTCGAAAGCAAGGAGATATTCAGCGTCTATATGGACTGGTACAACTGTCTCATGCATGTACGGACACGTGCGGTTGTTGATGCAATTCAGAAATTCCTTGATGATGAGATCAGAAAACGGTTTGAGCACATTAAATCAGTACTCCGGGAAAATATTTCGGATGGAGAAGCTGGATTGTTGATTATGCGCGAAGAAGACCGTGAGCACCTTCATCTTCCTGATGATATTGAGGCATTTGTTGTGAGCCCTCCAGCCTATGATGATCTCCTTACCTTTGTCAGCGACCGTGACAGCGGGAAAGAGTTCTGGCGGACCTGATTCCTTTTAAAACATGACTTTATTTTTCCCCGTTATAATCTACTTATAGATAAGCATAATCTGTGTTGTGATGATCGATATCAGGGAGTATGAAATAGTATTACAGAAGCTCGAAGGCCAGTATTTTATCAAGGACCTTACGGCAGTTCCGGACCTCACATCGTGGGCCAGGGAAAATAATCAGGACCTGAGTGAACCGTATAATCCTATGAAACTCGTCGCGAACACAGACAACCCGCTCTCCATGATGGTCCAACAACAGATTAAGGACGAACAGCTCAATGATGTCATCAAAAATCTCAGTATCAGATGGGCAGTGCACGATACGGTTACTGATATCGACCGTAAACTCAACAGTATCAAAATAAAGCTGATATTCTGTTACCCCAAGGAGCGCGCACGAACAATGAAGAATATCGGGGGCGATGAGCAGGGAGAAGACCAGCGGGTAATCGAGGAAATGGAGTCGCTGGGATTTTTTAAAGAGTAGGAGATGTTAAGAAAGGCAAGAGTTCAGCACCGGATTAAGAATTAAAATACATTATATTATTTCTGTTAAATACTCGACTATTTGCTGTTCCAGCTTCCCTACGCTTACTTCCTGACGGAGAATTTCCAGGGCCTTTTCTTTTGACATAGCCTTGCGGTAAGGCCGATCAGAGGTCAGGGCATCGTAAATGTCAGCCACTGCCAGTACCTTTGCTCCTACAGGAATATCCTCTCCCTTCAGCCCAACAGGATACCCGCTGCCATCAAGCTTTTCGTGATGATAATATATAATGTCCAGCACCATTCCTAATGACTTCTTTAAAGGCAAACATATCCTGTAACCGATAGAAGGATGAGTCTTCATGATCTCGAATTCCTCGAGCTCCAGCCGGCCGGGCTTGTTTAGAATCGCCCTGGGTACGCCGATTTTGCCAACATCATGAATTATTCCCCCAATTTTTATTTCATTGATATCCTTTGTTGAGAGCCCCATCTTAACAGCCAGTGCAACTGCTAACTCTGAAACCCTCTGTGTATGCCCCCTGGTATATTCGTCTTTGGCCTCGACGGTATTTGCCAGAGAGAAAAGAACGCTTTCAAGACTGGTTAATGTGTTGTTGAGAATTTTCACTTTTATCATAGACCTTACCCGGGCCTGCAGTTCAATCCTGTTCGGCGGCTTGGTGATAAAATCATCGGCCCCCGATTCAATAGCTTTAACTCTGGCCTCTGTATCATCCAGGGCAGTCACCATTACGACCGGAATCATGCGTGTGTTTTGACTGCCTTTTATACGGCGGCATACTTCAAAACCATCCATTCGGGGCATCATAACATCCAGTAAAACCATATCTACGTCTGTTCTGCCTATTATCGACAAGGCATCTTCGCCGTTATCCGCCTTTAGAATTTCATAGTTAAAGCGAAGAAGAAAGGCTTCCAGCAATTTTATGTTTTTCGGTTCATCATCAACTATTAATATCCTCGGGGTATGATCGGTGAGCAGATCTTTTTCTTCCTTACAGGTACTTATTCTGTTTTTCCCTTCTATCTTGGCGGACGATAAAGCCTCTTTTGCCTTCTGGATAAAGATTTCTTTATTTTCAGAAGCAGCAGGATAATGTGCAATTCCGATGCTTATCGTCTTAATTTCCCCTGTGAGCATTTCTACATCCTGCCTGATTCTTTCCATTACATTGGTGGCATGGCGAGACTCGCATTCAGTGAGAATAAGGGCAAATACGTCACCGGAATATCTTGCCGCAATATCAACTTCCCGGATGTTCTTTTTCACGATACCGGCTATTTCCTTTAAGATCCGATCTCCCTTTGCAGGACCGTAGTCCCTGTTGTAACTGGAAAAAGAATCGACATCGATGAAGGCAAGGGTAAAGGGTGCGCCGTATCTCCGGGACCTCTTAATTTCTCTGTCCAGGGCCAATTGAAAAAAGCCGTGATTAAATAAACCGGTCAGGCAGTCCGTAAATGAAGACTTTGTCTCATTCTCGTAATCTGTTATGAGATCTACATTCATATTTTCCCTACTCAGGTCATCCTGTCCGGCAGCAATATTTTTCATAATTCCTGATAGATTTTATTATGTTCTCTAATCGTTCCCATATGTTCATAAAGATGTTCTATAGTTATCCCGAACCTGTTCTTCCAGCTGCACTGTGTCAACATTTACCGGAGATATAGTATTGTCTTCGTAACACTCCTCCTGATCTGCAGTCAAAGGGGTGCATTCATCCAGCAACGGCAAAACAAAATTGAACGTACTGCCTTTGTCTATCACGCTTTCTATCCATAACACTCCTCTATGCAATTCCACAAGTTCTTTACACATGGAAAGCCCCAGGCCCGTTCCCCCGAATCGCCGGGAAGTGGACGTGTCTTCCTGCTGGAACGGTTCAAGGACCCTTTTCAGGGAATCGCTCTGTATGCCAATGCCGGTGTCTGTTACAGAGACTTTGATATATGACTGGTGATCATCTTCACTTATTGAAAATATTCCCTCACTGAAGGTATCGGGAACATTTTCCTGTAGCCAGTGCCGGTCAATCACTTCTGCCCGGATCTGGATACTCCCTCCGTCGGGAGTAAACTTGACTGCATTGGAAAGAAGGTTAAAGACAATCTGCTTGACTTTCCTTTCATCAGCAATCACAATCTCCGGTATCTCTTCTGCTTCCACTGACATCTGGATGCCATGCTTCATCGCCTTTTCCTTTATCATTATTAAACTTCCCTTCAGAAGATCCCTCATATTGAATTCGAAAAGCTCTAATGCCATCTTGCCTGACTCCACCTTCGACAGGTCCAGGATATCCTGAACAAGTGACAACAGGTGTCTCCCACTTGTGAGAATATCGTTCAGGTAATCTTCCTGCTCTTCATTCAAATCACCAAAGTGCTTATCAATGAGGACCTCTGAAAACCCGATAACAGCATTCAGGGGGGTACGCAATTCGTGACTCATATTTGCAAGAAATGCGCTTTTGGCAATATTGGCGGTTTCAGCCTGCTGCGCCATAAGAACGGCCCTTTCAGTGGCCTGCATCAGTTCAGCCGTCCGGGTCGCTACGGCATCTTCAAGGTGTTCTCGGTGTGCTTCGAGTTCCTCATCACGGCTTTCAATCTGGGTTAACATATCGTTAAAACCATCTATGAGGATGCCGATTTCATCATTCCCCTGTTTCTGGACCCTTACTGAATAGTTCCTGTGATTTGAAATGTTTTTCATCGTATGCGTTAACATGAATATTGGTTCCGTTAAGACTTTTTGCAGTTTTGATGAAAGCAGGTATGCCAGCGCTAATGATCCCAAAAGCACGATTGTGCCTATACCAATAAAGTGCCATTTTCTGTCATTGATCTCATGAAGATCGTACTCCAGATTCACTGCTCCAACTATTTCTCCATCAAGAACAATAGGTTGGAAAACATCAAAGTGATCATCCGAGAAGGTCGTCTTATTTGTCCAATCAGGAGGTAATACCGTACGATGATTCCAATAGTGTTGATCTCTTTCTACAGAATTATGTTGCAGATGGTCCGGGATTTTGCCGGACTTGTAATAACTGGCAAAGACCTTCCCATCTTTATTGTAGAGAAAGGCAGCTGTGACGTTCTGTTCGGCACGCAGCGCTCCAAGGATTTCCGTGGCAGCTTCCTCATCCAGAAACGTGAGTGCAGCTGTACTGTTTCCACCGATGACTTTTGCAATAGTCAGGAGCTTTTCGACCATGGCGCTGCGGAGTGTTATCAGGTCGTTCGCTATAAAGAATGAAGACGCAATCAGTATAACAATACTGCTCGTCAGCATGACTATTACAGTCAGTTTGTTTTTAAAAGAGAGATCATGAAAAGTTCGCTTCATTCTTTAACGTCCCTGCGCTCTTATTCGATAATTTGTGCAAGTTTCAGAAGCTTGGAGCTTATTTGAATTCCTGCAAGCTTTGAAGCTTTAACGTTAATCTCAAAATGAATTTTATTATTCATCATGATAAAATTAATAATCCCCCCGCGGCGTGCGAAGCCATCCATATCCGCTATCGAGAGTATGTGCTTTTCTTTGATCTGCTCCAATATCGCTGAAACATTTTTCTTTTCCGATGAACTGACGAAGAGGATATTACATTCTCCGGTATCTTCAATACTCTTAATTTGCCTGACTGTCAGTTCTCTCTCTTTTACCGTTTTACCCTTGATTGTTTGTATATCGTCACCAAAGGGGTTATCACCTATGATACAGAAATTGATAGTAGTATCATCTGTAAAAGATTCAGCAGGCCACTCGATAAACTTTGTAAAGTTATAGATAAACGCCGACTTGACCTTATACTCCTGAGATGATCTTGATTCTGCGTGCACATCGGTCATAAGGAGTCCGGTAAACATAACTATCACTGTCAATGAAATTCTTTTTACAAGATAGTTCAACATGACCTGTATTTCAGATAGTGAGAAGAAATAACCGCATTGTCTGGTCCTAAAATTCCCACGTAATTTTTCCGTATACGCTTCTCTGGACTTCAGTAGGAATGACATCGACGATTTCTGGATTAAACTCAGGGTGCTGGCTGTCAAGCAGATTCTGACCTGTTAAAGACAACTCAAGGTTCTGGACGGGTTTCCATCCTAATCGTGCATCCAGGGTTATATACTTGTCGACATCCTGAGTTTTAAGATTATCAACATATCGTACCCATAAATCCAGATCCACATCCATGCCGATGTCAGCAGAAGACCTCAGTGAGAACTGGTTATGGGGGCTTTCACCCTCAGCACTTTCACTCGTTGTATCCGTACTGTCCTCATCAAGATGCATTTGAATCTGAAGGTACGTATATGCAGCACGAATGTTCCACCAGTCCAGGATTTTCCAGTCTGACGCCAGTTCTACGCCATACGTCTCGCCCTGCATCTTGTTATCCGCCGTGGATGGGATAACGACATGGTCAGTCGGCAGGCACGCTGGGAAGGTCGATCCGGAGGGTTCGCATAACATGCTGCCGGTTTCAAACGTACGCATTCTGTCATAATCATTATAGAATGCCGCAATATCCATGGAAAGGTAATGATGCGGCCAGAAGCGAATTCCTGTCTCATAGGCAATAAGCTCCTCCGATTCAAAATCATCAGAAGCAAAAAGTGCTGTCTGGGCAGCCGGAGAAAACATGTACAGGGAACCCGGGGGCAGAACAGCCTGATTAATCCGGGCATCATGTTCAGCACGTGAGGGCGTCCTGACTGCCCGGGAAACAGAAGACCACACAGAGACTTTTTCCTTCGGGGTCCACATGATGCGTCCGCTCGGCTGAACTTCAAATCCCGTGTAATCGTTTTCCTCGAATTTCGATCCGAGGGTGAGATAGAGCCGGTTGTCCACGAGTGTTATGTCAGCCTGTAAAAATGCACTGAAGAGTTCATCATCACGGCTTGCGGGGGTAAATATCAGGGAGTCTGAGTTCTCGATGGAGTCTTTGGTGTAGCGATAGCCCAATCCCCAGATGACCTCATGTTTTTCCGCAAGTGGAACCCTGTGCTGTAAATCAATGTCAATCGTATCCCGTTTAATTCCAATTATCGGATTGTCTCTCTTGGTCACATCGTAATATACCTGGAGGGCAAGATCTGACGATTCAGAGAGTGTATGGGTCCACCTTCCAAGAATATTTCCTCCTTTGAAATCATTCTCATTATTGCTAATTCTTGAATAAGGAGGAGTCAGAAAATGCTCTCGTGCTGTTTCTCCTGCCTCTCCATCAGATATGTCTCCCTGAAGTGTATATGAATCATTGCTGCCAGGGTCCCAGTCGAGTCGAAAACCACCCCTGCCAGCGTGCCACTGGTCTGCTGCCTTGTCGCCTGACGCAAATACGGCGTCATCCCTCTTAAAGTATTTTCCATACAAACGATAGGAGAGATGCTCACCGGCTTTTGCGCCGTATCTGAATCCGGCAAACCCCTGTTCTTCAGTGCCTGCGCCTGCAGTAGCAAGACCGCCCTGCGTTTCCCCGGAACGCTTTGTAATTATATTTATTACACCGTTTACCGCATTAGCGCCCCACAGTGAGGCCCCCGGACCCCGGATCACTTCAATACGGTCGATATCTTCAATCATGGTGTCCTGCATATCCCAGTACACGCCGGAGAACAGCGGTGTGTATATGCTGCGGCCGTCCATCAATACAAGAAGTTTATTTGAGAAGCGGCCGTTCAGTCCGCGTGATGAAATTGCCCAGATGCTGGCGTCGATACGCGCTACCTCCAGGCCCGGCACCATCCGAAGGGCGTCCATAATATTTGTGACACCGGATCTTCGAATGTCCTCCTGCGTGATGACAAAAATCGCTGCTGCTGCGTCAGACAGCTTCTGCGGTTTTTTTGATACTGAGGTGACCTCGATATTCATCAGTTCTTCGAGACTGAGGCTTGTCAGGTCGATTTGATCCTGGTCAGCATGAGCGTGTACGAGAAGAAACAGCAAGCAAAAGATAAGAGATGTTGAGAATAAAATTGTTGTAAATTTAGTTAACCTGTTTTCCATATGTCCTCCATGACGATCAATTTATTTTATCTATAGACACAGACCCTGTTTTTTCCTTCTTTTTTTGCCCGGTAGAGCATCTGATCCGCTTTTTTAATCAAATCTTCTGAATCCTGTGCATCTGAAGGACAAAAAGCGATTCCCATACTCAGACTCAGACTGCCCGGGAGAATCCGGCTTTCTGACGAAAAATGATGGGCAGTAAAACTCTGTCGAATTTTGTTAACAATAATTTCTGAATGTTTCAGATCACAATACGGCAATACAATGGCAAATTCATCGCCTCCATATCGGGCAGCCAGGTCAGTATTACGAACAGTTTGTTTTAACACATAAGCCAATTCTGTCAATACGGTGTCTCCAGTCAAATGACCAAAGGTATCATTGAGGAGCTTGAAGTCATCAATGTCGATCATTATAAGACCTATCGGGTAGTTATGGCGTATCGACCTCTCTACTTCTAATTCAAGGAACTTTTTAAAATAAGTATGATTGGAAAGCATTGTAAGACCATCGATTGTTGCTGAATTCAGTGCGGTTTCACAATTGTAATACAGTGTATCCATATAGGCCTTTTTCTTTAACAGAGTATTAATGCGGCTCGTTAGTTCCCGGGAATTAATGGGTTTTACCAGAAAATCATCGGCCCCGAGTTCAATTCCCCTGAGTTTGTTCTCCAGATCGCTTAAGCAGGTAATGATAACAATTTGTATATTCCTGGCCTGTTTCATTTTCCGTAAACTTTGGCAGACCTCAAATCCGTCCAGGCCCGGCAGCATGATATCGAGCAGTACGAGATCTATCTTTTCCCGTTCCGCGCGTAACAGGGCTTCCTCGCCACTGGCTGCAACAGTAACACCATAAGACTGTCCGTGGAGGTAGCTCTGAATCAGCCTGGCATCACATTCATTGTCTTCCACCAAAAGGACCAGAGGCCCTTCTGGTGGTACCCGGATCGACTTTTCCTGACTTACAGGATTTGCAAAGGATTCTTCCGAGCGGCTGCGGATATCCAGCTGTTCCCGATAGTGCCTGAGACGAAGCATAGATTTTATCCGTGCAATAAGTTCCGTAGTGTTGACCGGCTTAGAGATAAATTCCTCAGCATTGGCGTCAAGAGCTTTTAACTTGTCCTTTGTCCCGGTCAGGGCGGTTATTATAATAATAGGGATATCGCTGGTTTTCGGATCTGCTTTCAGCCTTCTCGTTACTTCGTATCCATCCATTTCGGGCATCATTATATCCAGCAGGATCACCTCGGGAGATGCTTCAGCTGCTTTTTCAAGTGCTTCATTGCCGCTATAGGCACGGATTACTTCATACTCGTCAGAAGGCAGCTTGGCTTCCAGTACTTTTACATTTACCGGTTCATCATCAACGATCAGGATCCTTTTTTTATAACGAAAGACTTCACGTGAAGATGCTTGTTTTACGTTCTTGTTTATCTGAAGAAACTGATGTATCTTTTCCAGAAAACTCCGTGTATCAAGAGGCTTGCTTATATATCCCCTACACCCGGCATCCAGGGCTTTTTTCTCATCGCCCTGCATGGCATGGGCAGTTATTGCTACTACGGGTATGTCTTTTAAGGCTGGCTCTTTCTTCAGTGCACGGGTAGCGCTTAATCCATCCATGCCGGGGAGCTGTATATCCATCAATATAAGATCAGGCTTGTGCTGCTGTGCTAACTGTATGCCCGTGGTGGCATCCATTGCCTCTATAACTTCATAGTTTGCAATCCCGAGCAGGCTTCTGATAAGTTTTAAATTTGTCGGATTGTCTTCAATAACCAGTATCTTTTGATTTTCCATCATAAATCCTTTGTCTTAATAACTGCTCCAGCTATCTGTCTGCGACCACTAATTCGCTTTTCTATCGGTTTACTTATAATACAGGCAGTTCTGGCTTTCTTTGCCTTGACTCAGTCTTTAAATCGAATTAATATAATTAGTCGGTATTTAATTAAGAATACTTTATATTTCCATAGGTAGTATTTCGTAGTATTTATTGGAATGGACAGATGAGGGGTCAGCCCCTGACATGGGACATCAGTTTGTTAAATTTATCCTGACCCGGGGCAATGAACAGATGGATCCTCACTGCCGATATAATTTAAATCATGGTCTCAGCATTAGATTTCAATAAAAATTAGTAACATTATGAATTAATGATAGAAACCACGTTACGCACACACAGGCATGAACCAGGAGGAATAGTCATGATTATGGCAAAGACATTTATCAATGAATTGAAAGTCCTGCATGCAAAGAGGGAGCTGGCGGAGCTCGATGTGCAGGTGAACAAATTTATTCAGGAGAATAATGTAAAGGAAGTCGTTTCCGTTTCGGATGCCTGTACAGCCGGCGAGGGTGATACAATCGGCATTATCATGTTATAAATTACGAATTTTGGACAGCCGGCTGCGGACAATGTCTTCCTTTCGATCTTTCACTCTTACGCTCTTTCGCACTGTCGAACTTCCGGGCTTTTCAGTGTTTGCAAGAAAAATAGAGAGTGATAGAATTCTATCATGATGAACTGGAATGTCGTCGTCAGCGTGAATGAACGGGGTGTTCAAAAGGCGTGTCAGATGCTCGGAGATTTTGGACAGCTGAAACGTACAGATTTTCTGAATGTCCTCGTGATGAAAACCGATGACCTTCACAACCTGCTTGAGACCCTTAGGGCTAAGTCTCTGGAAGATAATGATTACCTGTCTTTTCTTTCGCGGATGATACCGGTCACCGGGACCTTCACTTTTCAGACTCCTGAAGAATTCGAGGTCAAATCAAGAAAAGCCGTTCTGACCTGGGTTCCAGAACTGGCGGGCAAATCCTTTCACATACGGATGCATCGCCGTGGATTCAAAGGAAAGCTCTCAAGTCTTAAGGAGGAACAGTTTCTCGATCATATTTTGCTCGAGGCACTGGATACAGCCGGTACCCCGGGCCGCATTACCTTTGATAATCCTGATGCCATACTTGCCGTTGAAACTATCGCCAACCGGGCCGGACTTTCACTCTGGACCAGAGAGCAGATGCAGCGTTATCCGTTTATCAGACTAGACTGAGAGGAAAGAGCGTATTCAGTTCAAGATGATGATTTGACAGTCCATATCATAAAAGTAGGACGTAGAAAAGAAATTTATCGTGTATAACCAGCCGCTGCACTTGAATGCGTACCAGTTGCGACGAGTGCTGCACGAAATTAAGAAAGTGGTAGAAAAGAATGAAGATTATGAGCGCACGGGGACATAGAGGCAACACTTTGTTCCAGGTATATGGGTAACACTTTTTGCCTAAACATCAGGCAAGGAAGTGCCACTGCCCTGGAACATGGGCGGTACCACCCCTTCTGCCCATTCGACAGTTGACTCGCGTCGTTCGACAGAAAACGGTCAGCGGATTACGCTTGAGCTCACTCATCAAACAACTTCCGGTATTCCCCGTAGCCTTCTTTTTCAAGATCTTCAACCGGGATAAACCGCAGGGCCGCAGAGTTCATGCAGTACCGCAGGCCGGTTGGTTCAGGGCCGTCATTAAAGACATGGCCGAGATGGGAATCGCCGTGTTTGCTTCTGACTTCTGTTCTGGTTGAGAAGAGGCTCCTGTCTTCTTTTTCAACAATATTATCAGGCTCCAGCGGCCTGGTGAAGCTCGGCCAGCCCGTCCCTGACTTATACTTGTCCAGGGAGCTGAAGAGCGGCTCACCTGATACGATGTCAACATAAATCCCTTCTCTTTTGTTGTCCCAGTATTCGTTATCAAAGGCGCGCTCCGTTCCATCTTCCTGCGTTACCTTGTATTGAAGCGGCGTTAATGTTTTCCTGAGTTCATCTTTTGACGGTTTCATATATGTTCTCTTTTCTCCCGTACTTTTTTTGATTTGCCTGTTATCAGCCCATATCCTGTCAAGATACTGGTCTCTTCCTGATGCAAAACGGTAAACCTTGTAACGGATCGGATTTTTTATGTAATAATCCTGATGATAATCTTCCGCCCGGTAAAAGGTACCTGCCGGAAGGATTTCAGTCACAAGCGGCTTGTTAAATATCCCTGAATTACGGAGATACTCCTTTGACTGCTCTGCCAGGGCCTTCTGCTGTTCCGAATGATAATAGATTGCAGTCTTGTACTGCGCCCCCCGGTCCACGAACTGTCCGCCGGAATCCGTTGGATTTATCTGGCGCCAGTATATGTCGAGCAGCTCTTCATAAGAAATTCTGGATGGATCGAAGATAATCTCAACCGCTTCCGTATGGCCGGTTGTCCCCGCAGAGACCTCCTCGTACGTCGGGTTTGTTTCATGTCCTCCTGTATAGCCAGAAATGACGGCCTTTACTCCATCGAGCTTTTCAAAGGGCGGCTCCATGCACCAGAAACAGCCGCCGGCCAGGGTGGCTTTATCAAATGTTGTATCTGCGAATGAACCATGACTGACGATGGTAACCGCAACAATGCAAAGAGCGAATGAAATTATTTTTGATACCTTTTTCACAGTGTCCTGTTTGTGAAACATCATTTCCACTACCTTTCTCTATTGTTCGTTATAAATGAGCTGCAATCTCCTTTTTTTCTTATTTATAGTGTTATTGTATCAGCTGCTCGCAGAATCGCAAATGATAAATATCATAGTCGGGTTGACAACGTGCTTGAATCTGATAGAATGAGGACAGGATTTATTTATGACGTATGTCATGGTTTTTCAGCATTAATAGTTCTATATTTTTAATGAAATCAAGATGCTTTCCGGGTTGTGCATACCCTGAAGCACGAAAGATGGAGGTAAAAGCCTGAAATGAATGCGATAGAAATAGCCAGAAAAATGGAAACAGACGCTATCAAGTTTTACACAGAAGCGGCTCAAAAAACCAATTATCCAGCAGGAAAACAGATGTTCGAAACCATCGTTGCTGATGAAAAGAGGCACCTGGAGATTGTTAACCAGCTGCTGAAAGGGCTTCATGTTCATGTGGAAGACGTACATCCGGTCGAAAACATAAAGACCGTGTTTGAAGAGATGAAGGATAAGATGATGGAAAAAGTTAAGGCAACCACGGATGAACTGGAAGCATTCAAAATTGCGATGCAGATGGAGAAAGAGGGACTGGAATTCTACAGGAAATTGTTGTCTGAATCAAAGTCTGATAAAGAGAGGACACTCTATGAAAAACTTGTCAGGGAAGAGCAACAGCATTATGACATATTCGCAAATACGTATAACTTCCTGAATGATACGGGGAACTGGTTCATGTGGGAAGAACACAGTATCGTTGAAGGGTAATATTTTACGAGGGGGCACCATGGGATATACAGTCGTTGCATTAAAAGAGAAAATATTGGACATGTATCCTGAAATTGTCAGACATCGCGTATCACTCACACTGGATTTTAACAGTGAACTCAATACCTATGATGTGAAGTTAAAGAAAGGCTCCCATGCACTCAAGACCCATATTGATAAGAAGGATGCCGATGAGTGTATGGACGGTGTGAAGTGTGTTCATCTCGGAGTCCAAATCGGAGAATTCGTAAAGAACTTTGAATCCTGAAAATAGTGCCAGACAATGAAAGCATTAATTATCAGTGCAGATAATTTTGAGGATTCTGAGCTCCTGGTGCCGTATTACAGGTTAAAAGAAGAAGGAATTGCTGTAGATATCGCATCAATGTCCAGGGGGGAAATCAAGGGGAAGCATGGCTATGTAATGGAGGTTGACAAGTCTTTTGATGAAGTCGATCCTGCCGAGTATGATGCACTCATACTGCCGGGCGGAAAAGCGCCTGCTCTTATCAGAAAAGAGGAAAAGGCGCTTAAGATAGCCGAATATTTCTTCACAAAACAGAGACCCGTCGCCGCAATATGCCATGGAGCGCAGACTTTGATATCTGCAGGTCTGCTCAAAGGCAGGCATGCCACATGCTACAAATCAGTGGCCGGTGAAATGAAAGAAGCCGGGGCACATTATGAAGATAAAGAAGTTGTTATTGACGGGAATCTTGTCACAGCGCGACAACCCGGGGACCTCCCTGCTTTTATGAGAGAAACAATGAACAAAATAAGGAAATTATAGGGAAAAGCCCTATTGATCTATTGGATCATCTTCAGTATACTATGCAGCCGCTATGAGAGTGAACGGAAAAATAACCGCCGGCGGTAAACAGGAATGGGCAGGCAAATGCAGAATGAGTTAATTTAATTGATATTTTATGGCAGGTATGATATTAATTTCTTGAAATGAATTAAATAATACATTCAAATTTTAAAACGGGTGCCAGGGAGGGCACGAGATGGCAAAAAAGAGCATAAAAGCAGTGAAAGGCAAAAGACCAACTGCTGATAACATTTCAAACACGATGACAGGAGATACAAATATGGAAACGATGAAATCCGGTGAAACCAAGCAGGGCTCACTAAAAAAGAAAACAAACGGCTCCAAGGCAGGCAGGCCAAAGCCAGGCAGGCTGTCAGTGACAGATCTGAAGGCGAACACAATTGTGATGGCCCGGAAGAAGGCGGACAAACCGGCGTTGTCAGTCGCAAAGACGGCGGTACCGGAAGTTAAAGAACCAAGGAAGCGCAGCAAAAAAGCAGTTGCCAGGCCAGCGGGCGCACAGAAAGCAACGAAGAAAACAGAGGGGAAGCCTGCAATGTCTGAGAAGCCGGGGCTGAAGAAGCAGTATATTAAGGAAGGGAAGGCCTGCAAGGTAACGTTCAGACTGCCAAAGGAAGCAGCGCCGGATGCCGGGATGGTGACGGTTGTCGGTGATTTTAATAACTGGAACGTGACCGAAACAAAGATGAAGAAATTGAAAAACGGCGACTTTACAACAACGCTTGAGCTGCCCTGCAACAGAGAATACAGGTTCAGGTATCTTGTTGATTCCAGCCGCTGGGAAAACGACTGGTGTGCCGATAAGTATATCCGGAACCGCTATGGCAGTGATGACTCAGTTGTCGTTATTTAAGCAGACGACTGCGTAAATCAGCTGTTCAGCTGTTAATCTTACATTTTTAAATTCTGAATGAACAGACTGTCAAAGGAAAAGTCTGCCTATCTGAAACACGCCGCTGATCAGAAAATAGATTGGTATCCCTGGTCTGACGAAGCCTTTGTAAAAGCAGAAAAAGAAGACAAGCCTTTACTTCTCAGTTCAGGTGGTGTGTGGTGCCACTGGTGCCATGTCATGGCGAAGGAATGCTTTTATGACGATGAGATCGCCGCAATCCTGAATGAACATTTTATAAGCATAAAGGTCGACCGGGATGAAAGGCCGGACATCGACCGGAGATATCAGCTGGCGGTCAATGCCATGGGTTCGGCCGGCGGATGGCCCCTCACCGTCTTTCTGACACATGAAAAAAAACCCTTCTATGGCGGAACCTATTTCCCGCCTGAAGATCGATATGGAAAGCCCGGTCTGAAGAAGGTTTTGTCCGCGGTGCTTAATCTGTACAATTCCAAGAAAGAGGACATCGCCGAATACACGGATAAGATGCTTGAACTCCTTCAAAGATCGAAGCTGCAACACGAAGATTTTGACAGGTCACTGATCAACGAGGCGGTCGGGCTGGTCCTTCGCGAATATGATCCCCGAAACGGAGGCTTTGGAAAGGCACCCAAGTTCCCGGTTACCGGTGCAATGGAATTTCTCATAACCCGTTACAGCATCAGTAAAGACGCAGCGATCGAAGCGGCCATCAAAAAGACGCTTGAGTCAATGGCCGGCGGCGGGTTCTATGATCACGTGGGCGGCGGCTTTCACCGGTACTCAACGGATGAATTCTGGATAATTCCCCATTTTGAAAAAATGGCGGATGACAACGCATGGCTTCTAAGAAACTATCTGGATGCGTATTCAGTTTTTGGAGATGAACTGTTTAAAGACGTGTCAGAAGGCATCATTCAATTCGTCCTCGATGTACTGTCCGATCCGGATGGAGGGTTTTATTCGAGCCAGGACGCGGATGTTACTCCTGACGATGAAGGCGGTTACTTCACATGGACCGAGGAAAATATTAAAGAGGTTCTGGACAATGAAGAGTACGAGATAATGAAGCACTATCTTTTTCACGATGCGGGCGTCATGCATCACGACGGCTCCAAAAGGGTGCTCTTTGCCGCAAGAGGAGCAGAGGAAATAGCATCTATGCGGGGCATGTCTCAGGAAGCGGTTATAAGAATAATCCGCCGTGGAAAGGCAAAGATGCTCAAGGCGAGAAACGGGAGAGAAACTCCATTTATCGATACAACACGGTATACGTCTCTGAATGGGATGATGATCAAGTCCTTTCTGAAAGGCTACAGGATTCTGAAAGAACATAGAATAAAAGACCACGCTTTAAGATCTCTCGATGCTGTATTAAAGAAATATTATATCGATCAGACACTGTTTCACACAGACAATGTTGAAGCCTTTCTCGATGATTATATCAATCTGATTGATGCCGTCCTTTCTGCATATGAGGTAACGGGAGCGCACGCTTATCTTGAAAAGGGAGCTGAACTCATGGACCTCTGTATAGAGAACCTGTGGGACGAGGATGAGGGAGGTTTTTTTGACACCGGCAGCCAGCTGCTGGGAATAACAATTAAAGGGATAGAAGATATTCCCCATCCTTCGCCAAACTCTGTGGGAATACTGCTTTTGTCAAAGCTCTATGGTATGACAGGCAATGAGAGATACAGGCTGCTTGCAGAAACCGCACTCAAAGCCTTCTACGCAAAGTCACGAGAAACCGGTATTCATGCAGGTTATTATTTCTGTGCGCTTGATGCGTATTTCAATGCGCTGAAACTTACGGTGAACGCAGCGCCCGGAAGCGCGCTCGCTGAGCTTGCCATGTCAGTCACGGTACCTCATTCATACATCGTGTATGGAGAAGATAATGGAACGATTGTACCCTGCATCGGGAATGTCTGCCATGAACCGGTTGCAAGTACGGAAGGTCTGAAAGATTTTTTGACAGAACATGGATATAATATGGCCTGAATAAGTCAGAACTCAGTCATCAAAAGTCATCGGGCAGGAGGAACCTATTACCGACTACTGACTACTGACAACTTTTTATACATATGAGAAAAATCATAAATGATTTTTAAAACATAACGTATACTTACGGAAAAGGAGGATGTGATGGAACAGTTTTCGGTGCGGGAAGTTATAGAACAGGCGGTACAGACAGAAAAACTCGGGTATCAATTTTATACAACCATGGCTTCGAAATTTGAAGATGAGAGCTCCCTGAAAGAACTTTTCGAAACATTGGCATCGAAGGAGATAGAGCACGAAAAGACCTTTACCGAATTAAAAGAGAAAATAACTGATGAGCCTCTCGAAAACTGGGATGAGGCATCTCAATACCTGAGGGCCATTGTCGAGTCGGAGTTTTTTCTCGGCAAAAACAAGGCGCTCCCGTCACTTGATCATCTAAAATCAGCAGGTGATGCCGTCCATTTTGCGATGGAGTTTGAAAAGGAAACAATTCTTTATTTCCTTGGCCTGAAAAATTCTGTGAAAGACAAGAATATAGTTGAACAGATCATAGATGAGGAAAAGAGTCACATCAGGTGGCTGAATGATTTAAAGAAGAAATTGTAATGTTAATTGTTATTTGTGATACCTCCGAATCTTTAACTGTTTTCGATTAACGATTAACCTTCATGGACTATACAATCAAAATCGGCGGTGAGGCAGGGCAGGGCATCCAGACCATCGGGGGAACGCTGGCCAGGCTCTTTGCCCGGTCAGGGCTGCATGTATTTACCCATCAGGATTATGAGTCCCGTGTCAGGGGAGGCCACAATTTCTATCAGCTACGGCTGTCAGACAGGCCGTTAACCGCGTCGAGAGACAAAATTGATATCCTGATTGCCCTGGACAAAGAGGGCATCCATCGTCACCGGGACGAACTTGCGGAAGACGGCAAAATCGTCTATGATTCGACCGCGATGAAGGAAACGTATGAGGACCCCCATTTCCTTGATGTTCCTTTTGAAAATCTGGCGATTGAACACGGCGGAAATAAAATAATGTCCAACACGGTTGCGATCGGGGCGGTGCTCGGCATGCTCGGAATGGACCTGAACGTGCTGCATAAGATTTTTGAGAAGAGATTCGGGAAGAAGGGCGAAGATATCCTTAAGGGAAATCTGAAGGCAGCGGAAGCAGGGCGGGACCATGCAATCAAACTGTGTGAGAGCTGCTCCTATTCTGTGGGGACAACCAGTACATCATCTGTTGAGTCTAAAATGCTTATTACCGGCAATGACGCTATCGGTCTCGGCGCAATTGCGTCAGGGCTGAAATTTTATTCTGCGTATCCGATGACTCCGTCTACCGGAATAATGAATTATATAGCTGGTAAGGAAGCTGAATACGGCATAATTGTCGAACAGGCTGAAGATGAAATTGCAGCGATCAATATGGCACTCGGCGCATCGTTTGCAGGAGTGCGCGCCATGACAGGAACGTCAGGCGGAGGGTTTGCCCTGATGACAGAGGGGCTGTCGCTTGCCGGCATGACCGAAACCCCGCTTGTGATTGCCCTCGCACAAAGACCCGGACCGGCAACGGGTTTGCCGACACGAACAGAACAGGGGGACCTCCAGTTTGCACTCTACGCAGGGCATGGAGAATTTCCGAGGGTCATATTTGCTCCCGGTACTCCCGAACAGGCATTTTATCTGACAAATAAGGCGTTCGGTATTGCTGAGAAATATCAGATTACCGTTATTATCATGACGGACCAGTATCTTGCGGACTCTGAGTGGACGTTTGACCGGTTTGATGTAAACAAAGTACATTATTCCGACCAGAGGCTGAGAGGACACGCCATCAAGGAATTAAAAGAATACAGGCGCCATACCTTTAGCGAATCCGGAGTTACACCATTGGGAGTTCCCGGAGATTCCACACATCTTGTGGTGACTGACAGTGATGAACACGACGAAAGCGGCCATATCATCGAAGATGGTGAAACCAGAATGAAAATGATGGAAAAGAGACTCTTTAAGAAAATGCCCCACATTAGGGAGGAGATTGCTGCGCCCGCGTTTTATGGTGACAATGACCCTGAAATCGTGCTCACCGGATGGGGTTCCACCTATGGGATTCTAAAAGAGACGGTAGACCTGCTTTCCGTCAGCAGAAAAGCTGCCATGCTCCACTTCAGTGAAATCTATCCGCTTCCTGAAACTGAGAAATTTGACTACCTGACTGTCTTGGAGGAGGCGTCTCTAACATTTTGTATAGAGAATAATGGCACCGGACAGTTTGCCCGTCTTGTAAGGGCTGAGACAGGGTATGATTTCGGTGTGATAATAAAAAGGTTTGACGGCAGGCCTTTTAGTGTCGATTATTTATTGGGAGAACTGAATGCCCACATTGCAGGATTATAGAGGACAGCAGCCGGCATGGTGTCCCGGATGCGGCAACTTCAGCATCCTGAAATCATTCAAGGACGCAATGGTTGGGATGGGAATCGAACCGCACCAGCTTACCGTTGTATCGGGCATAGGGCAGGCGGCAAAATTTCCTCACTACATCAGATGCAATACCTTTAACGGACTTCACGGACGGGCGCTCCCTGTTGCGACCGGAATCAGGCTCGCAAATCATGAACAGAGAGTGCTGGTCTTTACCGGAGACGGTGACTGTTATGGTGAAGGAGGGAACCACCTTACCCATGCAATCAGAAGAAACGTGAATATTAAACTGTTTGTCCATGACAACCAGATATACGGCCTGACCAAGGGGCAGGCTTCTCCTACTACAATGGAAGGCACAAAGACAAAAAATCAGCCATTCGGCGTCTTTTCAGAACAGCTCAACCCGATAGCCCTCGCAATTGCGCTTGATTGCAGTTTTGTGGCGCGCGGTTTTTCGGGTGACATGGAACACCTGTCCGGACTCATGAGGGCTGCGGTCAACCATAACGGCTTTTCTCTTGTAGACATCCTTCAACCCTGTGTTACGTTCAACAAGGTAAACACATATGAGTGGTACAAACAGAGAGTCTATACCATTGAACCGGAACATAATCCTGAAGATAAAATGGAGGCTTTCAGGAGGGCGCAGGAATGGGGCGACAGGATACCGATCGGTATTCTGTATAAAAATAACCGCACATCGTATGAGGAGCGCATACCGGTGATACAGGAGATGCCTCTCCTGCGGCACTCCTTTGAAGTATCAAAGGTAGAGGTAACATTGAATGAGTTTTATTAATCTTTAAGAAATGGAGAAAACCATGGCTACGAAGAAAAAAGCAGCAAAGAAAAAAACCGCGGGGAAAAAGAGCAGCTACGTATGCTCAACGTGCGGGGCCGTTACAACATCCAGGGGACATCTCTGCACGCCGGTTGTCACGGACAAGGCATATTCATGTGAGTATTGCGGCAAGGTTGTGGGTGATCCCCGACATGTCTGTCAGCCAAAGGCAGCCAAGATCGCATATGTATGCGGCGGGTGCGGCAGGACTGCTGCCAAGAAGTCAGAGGTCTGCATGCCGAAGAAGATCTGACCTGCTCATTCCAGAGTAGTTGGCCAGAATATTTCTTTTTGTTCCTGCATGCTCCTGATTTCGCCTGCAGGGATGCCGTAATG
>Ga0111163_1044_pt1 | contig 25035 bp, 28 predicted proteins | sample DeeMarSeWOR28_12_FD_80262 | JGI IMG/M metagenome (GOLD analysis project Ga0111163, IMG submission 80262) | Nitrospira bacterium SG8_35_4 | reverse complement strand
GCCGCCCGCTCTCTGTTACGAATGCCATGATGAGAAAATGTTTCAGAAAAAGTTGGTTCATGGCGTTGTTGCTGCCGGCATGTGCACGTCATGCCATAAGCCACATTCCAGCGATCTGGAAAAGCTCCTGACCGCAGAGCCGCCCGCTCTCTGTTACGAATGCCATGATGAGAAAATGTTTCAGAAAAAGTTGGTTCATGGCGTTGTTGCTGCCGGCATGTGCATGTCATGCCATAAGCCACATTCCAGCGATCTGGAAAAGCTCCTGACCGCAGAGCCGCCCGTTCTCTGTTACGAATGCCATGATGAGGAAATGTTTCAGAAAAAGTCAGTTCATAGCGCTGTTGCTGCAGGCATGGGCACGTCATGCCATAAGCCACATTCCAGCGATCTGGAAAAGCTCCTGACCGCAGAGCCGCCCGTTCTCTGTTATGAATGCCATGATAAGGGAATGTTCACGAAGGACGTTCAACACAGCCCCGTGGCAGAGGGCGAATGTTCAGTCTGTCATGATCCCCATGCCTCGGATTATGCGTATAATCTTTCCTCGCAACCGGGAGAACTCTGTGCGATGTGCCATCCCGATAAATCGTCGGGACGACATGTGCTCGCGGGGCTCGGATTCGGGGATGCTCACCCGGTACGTGGTAAGCCGGATCCATCACGGGAAGGGAAAGAGCTTTCATGTGTGAGCTGTCATTCACCGCATTCATCCAGTCATAAAGGACTCCTCGTCCTTGACGGGACGAAGACCGAAAACCTATGCCTGCTGTGCCATAAAAAAAGCTCTCTCCGCTTTAACTGAAAGTCTCTCCAAAATCTAAGACCTGACTCCAGTCTCCGTTTCGTTCATGAGTACTCATTGACCGTGAGCCTTGACCCCCCTTACTCTGAGTCGTACAGTTAATTCTCAGGGGCATATCCTTTAAGGATATGCCCCTTTTTTTTCAGGAATTTCACAGATTAAAGTAATAACAATTAATCCCGATACGATATGGTAAGACTGGACATAAGAAAGGATATGCAAATGGAACCGGAAAACCCTAAGATAGAATGGCTGATGAAGTCAGGAAAAAATTATCTCAAATTTACCTTTAAGGGCAGTTTGTCCAAGGAAATGGCCAGCGTGGCCATTAAAAAGTGGCGGGACGCCTTTCATTTGAAAGCGGAAGAAAAAATTACCCTTGTCTGGGATTGCCTGGAAATGGAGGGATATGACACAGAATCAAGAAAGTCGTGGCAGAATGCACTGAAAGAGATGAAAGACCAAATTGAAACCATATGGCTCATCACCACATCCAATGTTATCAAGATGGGTGCTTCTATTATGGGGGCCTTTTCCACTCTAAAAATCAGGACTGTCAGTACAGAAAGTGAAATAAGATAGAATAAAAAAACTGCAATCCCGACGTTCCCCGTTTCGGTCAAGCGGTTTCAATTTCCCGAATTGATTTATACTATTGTGAGAAAACGACCTGAGAAGAGACTTTATTTCCTGCCCTGAATAAATAATCCCAATTTCTTGTCAACATGCGCGATATGCGCTAATATCCAGTCAACAACTATCTGGGTTGTTTCTACCGACAGGTCATATGAACCGGGCTTTTTACCCCCCTTCGAGTTTGAGCAGTTCTTTTTTGAGCGCTTCAAAATTCGCTATGAATTTTGTATGCTGAGCCTTGTGTGCGGCATACCCTGGATAACCACTCTGCAGCATCATCTTTTCCTCTTCCCCAAAGTGCAGTATAATGTAATCATCAAGAAACCGTACGACGTCACGTATCTTGTGTTTGCATGTATGCTGTTTTATTGCGTCAACAAGGGCATTAATCCGTGCAAAGAGTTCCATGTGCTGATTATCGATTATCTCTACTCCAATTGATAAATCGGTTGACCACTTCATTGCATTCCTTCTGTTTTTAAGGACATCAACGTATTGAAATGATTATATAATACCACATGAGATAAGGGAGACAGGCTTGTGCAGATGACCATCAGTCATGGCCGGGACTCAGTAAATACATAAAACGCACATGTCAAATGCGTTTCACGTTCAAATGCTAAAATACGCTCCTTCGAAGGGGGGTTCTGGAACGACGAATCGTTTCTATTTTAATAAGCCTTCCAGCCGGTTTATACGAAAATTAAGGAGCAGCTTTATGAATTGCGGAGAGCGTGCGGGGTCATCATGCATGCCGAAGAGATGACTGCGGCAGCTGCAATCTGCTGACCCGAATCGGTTAATGGTCCAACCGGATATCTTATTCAACGCTCCGGCAATTTCACATTCCAGAATCGTACTGGCCCTCACAGGGAGTGAACCACAGTAGTCAGCATACTGCCGCAGGTAATCTATATGCCAGAAGAGGTTCTTGCGTTTTCTTTGATGCCGGGCGATGCGTTGCGATAGATTTTTTTTTGCTGAACCGACATATAGATAATATCCTTTTTTCAGTGGGATATTTCCGAGGCTCCCCACCGATATTTTCTCGTTTCTCCTTAAACGCAAAATAACGATATAACTACCGCTGTCATGGATCTCATTCCGGATGATGTCCCAGGGGATTATAAGGTCTCTGACTGTTTTTCCCAAAGAGAGGTCTTTCTTCCATGATACAGACAGTGCTTTGACCATGACATTCTGAGATACGGACAGGAGTGTCTTTGAAAAATCGAGGTCAGTATGGTATTCAGGTATGAAATATCTGATTCCGGGGGAATGCACAATAATGAGAACAGCGCATTTTCGTTTTACTCCCGATAAAGCCGCAAGCTCTTCAAGGTGTCTTTTCCCCCGGAGCGTCGGTGCGTCGGGAAACATTGCGATCCTTCCGCTGAACAGCGTACAGGACTTGACTTCCAATACAACTTCCCGCCCTTTGCAGCGCAGGAGAAAGTCAAACCGGCTGTTGTCCAACGTAATTTCAGATCGTAGTATTTCTGCTCCTTCAAGTCCGGGAATACGGTTCTGCTCTATCAAATACCGGGCTACGGGATTGTTGAGGTGGGTGTGAAGCATCACAGGTGTTCCGTCTTTCACTACCGCGGTGCACAGGTATCTGTACTTATGGGAAGAGGATTTCTGAGGTGTCAGATAGACCACCCTGCCTGGAAGGAGAAGCTCTCTGAGCCTGCCCGGATTGGGGAGGTAAGCCCTTATGTTTTTCCCGTTAACAGTGCACTCGATGATGAAACGATTGGGTCTGGCTATGAACGTCCCTTTTTCCAGGGACTCAAAGAGTTTCATGTATGTATCTTACAAAAACGCTGCCGCGAATTCATCTCTTTCCATCGCGAAACATGCGGCGCTTCTCTGACATATTCCGGGACAGACATGCACCCATAAATGGAAACAGCATTTTATTCAGGTTTTAATTTGATAAGTAAAAGAGGGAGAAGGGTAAGGTTAGCAATCAGCGCTGCTGTCATTGCCAGACCGGTGAGCAATCCAAAATAAATCGTCGGTATGAAACTCGAGAAGGCCAGAATTGAAAAGCCCGTAATTATGGTTATCGATGTGTAATACATGGCCCGTCCCACACTGGAATGACAGCGTTTCATGGTTGCGGTGTAATCGTTGTCTTTTGGCAATTCTGCCAGAAAACGGTGGATGTAATGTATGGTATCATCAACTGCAATCCCTATTGTAATTGCTGCAATAGTGATCGTCATAATGTCCAGGGGAATGTTCAGCCATCCCATAAGGCCAAGGACCATGCCGGCGGATATCATGTTGGGAATGATAGCGATTGAGGCAAGACTGATCGAACGAAAGAGAACAATGAACATCACCATGATCGCCAGGAAGACCACCCCGATTGTCAGGACCTGTGACCGGTATAAGCTTTGCAGCATGTTGTTGTAAAGTACCAGCATGCCTGTGAGATGTACCTGGTTTTCAGACAATCCGACAGCATTTACCAGATGAAGGCGGATTTTTTTCAATAACTCCTTTCTAAGCAACGACGGATCTGATTCGAATACGCGAATAGCATACCGCACCTGGTTTCCATCATCCGACATAAACGGGGAAAAGAGGTTTTTCCTGATATCTTCAGGAATCTTTTTATAGATAATGGACAACTGGATATTATCCAGAGGCTTGTCTTCATTTAACTGCTGCATCATCCTTATGGTAGTGGCCAGGGAAAGGACTTTTCCGGTTTCCGGCAGACTATCAAGGTAATTATGAATGGCCTCAAGCGTTTCCAGTTCGTACTCATCATACCAGTAACTGGTACCACTCATACCGGTTTCATCATCCGGTTCATCATAGGCGCTGTCATTTAGTACGCTCTCTTCTTCCCTGACTTTCTGTGATGGAGGAAAATCAGGAGGCGCATCTACAATGACATCCAGCGGTGTAGTACCGCCCAGTTCACGGTCTATCATTTCCATTCCCTGAAAAATCTCGGTTGTTTTCTTGAAATGATCAATGAACCGGTTTTCGACCGTTAGCTTTGATATTCCCGCTACGCTCATGAATGCTATGCCGATATAAAAAACAAAGATCAAATTGCCGTGCCTTTCGACAAGATATGAAAATCTTCGCGTGAGAACCCCGGTTAAATCATGCCTGCGAACTGTCAGTTTCGGCTTTAGAAGCAGTAATGAGGCGGGGAAAAGGGCAAACGACATGAGGAATGCAACACAAATTCCTATTGCCATCATCCAGCCAAAGTCAATGACCGGGCGGATACCGCTGAGCAGCAGTGATCCAAATGCCACAATAGTCGTCAAGGCAGTGTACAGGCTGGGCAGCGCCTTGCTTTTCACGGTCTCTGATACCAGAAATGCCTGACCTGCAGAGTTATTTTCTTCATGCAGTTCGTGATATCGTTCAATCAAATGTATTGTTAAAGACAGGGTCATGATCAGAAGGAGGGATGTAAAATTCGATGAAACAACTGTAACACGCCAGCCGACAAGACCGAGATACCCGAACATGAACATGACCGAGGCAAAGCAGCACAGCATTGAGAGCAACACCCATCTCGGCCTGTGAAAGATTATTGCAAGCATGACGATCAGAAGGCATACTATGCCGATTCCAAATACACTGAGATCATGCCTGATAAAGTCGATCATATCTGCGGCAATCATTGGAACGCCTCCTAAAAAGAGCTTCGCATGCTTACGGTGCTGATTCATAATTCCTCTTATCCCGGAGATATCTCTGCGTTCCTGATCCATCAGTTCAGAACTGTACTGTTTAAATTCATTGCTGACCCTTGACAGTTCCTCAGCCTCCTCCATGGTCAACTCTGTTACTAATTCCCTTTCCCTGAGTGTATCTCTTCTCTTCAGAAGTGCGTGAAACGTTTCATCCCTGCGGAACATTACCTGCAAAGCCGTTGTCCTGCCGTCCGGACTGACCATAAGGTTTTTGTACAGGGGGCTGGTGAGGAATTCCGTTCTTGCCATGGATACATCAGTGTCAGGATCTTCAAGTGTCCTTACCTCCCTGCTTATATCGGTCAATGATATTGATGGACTGCTTATCAATGGTACATCAAGAATTGAAACAACGGATTTCACTCTTTCAATCTGGGACAGACTGTCCCTTAATCTTCGCAGGTCAGACAGTGCTTCTCTGGAAAAAAGGTCTTTTTCCGGCGTATAGGTGATGATCAGGTAGTCATCAGAGCCGTAGCGGGCCCGTATGGAGCGATAATAGCGTAAGTCGCTGTCATTTTCCAGAATGAGTGAATCAGCGGAGGCATCCAGTTTGAAATCCGGGATATAAACAGAAAAGAAGGCGATGAATATTGTAATCGCGCATAATGTAAGGACCGGCCGCTGCAATACAATTTTGTCATAAAGCTTCGAGAGTGTTGGTTGAAGAGAGATGTTCATAGTTATACAGAAAATATATCTTAATTTGTATTGAATTTCATCTTCAGTCAAAAAAATGATTAAGAAAACGACATTGGTGACTGATGATGACTGTCAGCGCTCATCCCCGATAATAAGAAAGATATTGACGATTTAATGAGCAATTTAGTAATAAAATGATTTATACCTTTATTATTTTTATTTAATAGACGGGTACCGCTAAGAGTGATATATAAATAATTAAGAATGACTTAAATTCATGAGGGTAACCTTATGGAGAAAAGACATTGTGACAGAATAACAGTAAATCAGGATATCTTTTTTTGCGTTCACAATGCAAAGCGGGTCGGCATCCTTACTGACTGTTCTGAATCCGGGATGTATATCAAGTCGCTCTTTTCTTACCCGTTTGAATCTTTGTATAAAATACAGATTCCTTTGGACGATGACCTGCTGGAGCTGCCCGTCAAGGTGGTAAGAATAGTGAAGTCAGGGGAAGCCTATGATGGGATGGGGGTGAGACTGTTAAATCTGCCGCAGCGATATTTAGAATTTGTAATCCGCCGTTCTCTTGAATCACAACCCTGAAAGACGCCTAATTATTGATGTCTATATAATGTATATCAGATATGATTCGAGACGAATGCTTTCTGTGACGTACTGCCGGCGTTGCCGTGATAAACGGCGTTCGGAAGTTTTTTATTGTCAGCAATGAGCAACTTGCTCTGACTTTCTGTCCATTTTTGTTATTTTCCAGACCAGCCAAAGTAGTGTCAAAATGACAATGTATGTTATTAATATATTGCCATTTTCATATGGTTGTGTATATAATCAGTTCGTAACATATCAGATTTATTGAATTCTTATGTGGCATATATATTGCTCAGATAAAAGTAGCTATGCGTAATTTTATTAAGAAAAAGGATGGTTGTTTTTTAACGTATGAACCTTGTGCCGAAAAGAGAGTGTAGTCTTGTGACTTCTTCTGAAAAAAGAGCGTTCAAAAGAATTAACGCAAATATTGATGCCCGGTTTTTTTACGGCAACATATTTTATTCCGGTACGGTTCTCAATATATCCGAAAAGGGAATGTTTATTAATACAAAAAGATTCCTTCCGTCTGATTCCATGTTTGTTATTATCATTCGTGAAGGAAATGCACTGCTGAAGGTGATCGCAAAGGTAAGGCGCTATTCCGTCGACAGCGGCAGCTTCTACGGCATGGGCGTTGAACTGTTAAGTCCCTCTGCAGACTATGTGAAATTTATAAACCGCCTGAAAATCGGCGTGTAGTCAGAATCATCCTTTTGTGATATCTTTCCATTAACCTTCGACTGTTTTCCTGATTCTTTCTGCGGTCTTATCTGATGATCTCTGCAATGAACTCATCTAATGCATGTCTGGCCGTTTCATTCAGCCCGATAAATTTGAATCCGGTTTCATAATAATGTGCACTTTTGTTTTTGCCGGACTTAAATTTATGCCGGGATGACCAAATTACCATGGCTGATGATGTTATTTCTTTTCGTGAAGGCGAGATGAGATTCATTTCATAAATGCTGTTTGGCGCCATGCGCTGGGGAGACGCAAGGCAAATACCGCCGGAACTTATATCTTTTATGCCGATATTTCCGGAGCCATTGAATCGGGCCGAACATTTATCCCTCGCAAAAAAACGTTTGTATGATCTTTTTTCTTCTTTGCCTGTGGCTGCCTCTGAAATAAAATGGCTTTCCAGTCTTCGGGATTTTTTTTCTTTATACATCGCCCTGTCTGCCAGTGAAATGAGTTTGTCAATTGAAACCGGTGCTTCCGAATTATAGTATGCGGCTCCAATGCTGAAGGAAAGTGAATAAGTTCGATCAGTCCGGGCATTCATCTGCTCAACATTTTCTTTCAGATGAACAATGGCCACGTTTGCGCTGTCAGTCATTTCGGTCAAAAGCACCCCAAACTCATCGCCCCCGATCCGGGCAATAATATCTGATTCCCGGAAGCTCTTTTTCAGTATATCGGCGGTCTCTTTCAGCGCCCGGTCGCCCTCTTTATGGCCAAGATTGTCGTTAATCAGTTTTAAATTATCAAGGTCGAGGTACAGGAGCGCCAGATGCCGCTTGTGACGTTTTGCCAGGTTAAGATGTTTTTCAGAGATGGTTACGAATCCGCGCCTGTTAAAGAGCCCTGTCAGGTCATCAGTTACAGCAGCCTCTCTCAGTTTTTCTTCCATATTTTTACGAAGTGTAATGTCCCTGAGTATTGCAAGTTTCGAGATGCCTCCGTCCGGACTGGGTATCGGGGTTTCTATTATGTCGTAGACCCGGCCGTTTTTTTGAGATTGCCATTCCCAGTGGACTGAATTACCCGAAAAGATTTCACTGTTTTTACACATGGGACATACTTTTTTACTCCTGTGGAAGTATTCATAACACTTGTGCCCGGTCAGTGCGTCGAATGTTTTCCTGAGCACAGGATTAACGTATTCAATGTCATATTTCTGATTGACAATGTAAACGCCGTCTTCCATCGTATCCAGAATACTGACGAGTTTGTTCTTTTCATGCAGCAGGTGTGATTCGACTTTTTTCCGCTCCGTAATATCTCTGAAGATACCGAGGCTGAAGGTCCTGCCTCCCAAAATGAATGTTGTAGCGTTGATTTCAATGGGAACAAACCTGCCGTCTTTGCTGAGTTGATTAATTCCCGTTATATCGGAGAATGATCCCGCTTTATTCATTTTCCTGAAAATTTTTGTCACAATGTCCTGTTCTGATGCCGGGTGAAGGTCACTAATCATCATGGTCTTCAGCTCTGTTGTGCTATATCCCGTGACTTCAGAGGCTTTTTGGTTGCAGTCAAGGATCTGCTGGGTTCGCGTATCTATGAGATAGATTGCATCTGTGGCGTTGTTGAAAAGCGTCCTGTATTTCAGTTCACTCTCTTTCAGTGCTTCACGTGACCTGAGGAGTTCGTCATACAGGTTTTTGGTTCTCAGCATGGCCTTCACTTTAAAAATTAATTCATCCCTGTCAATCGGCTGGGTCAGGTATTCGTTTCCGCCGATTTCCATTGCTTTTACTTTTGACACTATATCCATGTACATTGCGGAAATAAAAATTATCGGAACATGGGCTGCACTCGAATCCTGACGTATCGCCTCAGCAAGTTCAAAGCCGTCCATAACAGGCATGTTCAGATCAGTTATCATGAGGTCCGGCTTTTGCTCTCTGAATACTTCCAGTGCCTGTTCACCGTTTTCAGCCGTGATGATTTCGTATCCGGCAGAAACCAGGATTCTGGACAGTAACTTCCTCCCTGCCTCATCATCATCCACGATAAGAATTTTTGACATGTCATTGCTCATGTGTTCCCTCAGGTTTCTACTCACAATCGTACTACATAATATACTCTCTGTATAGTGGTTCCGCATTAAAGAATTTAATATGATATTTAATAAGTCCCGATGCGGCACAGAAAACCCTGATAATTGCGACATATGTTTACCGGTGATGACTCGCAGTATGAAAGCATTTTTGCCCGAATATTACATCCCCCTGTCGAGTGTCCTGTACTGGATTGCCTCCGAAATATGTTCCCCGTTGATTGTCTCGGATCCGGCGAGATCAGCAATCGTGCGGCTCACCTTGAGGATCCGTGTATATGCCCTGGCGGACAGGCCGAGCTTTTGCATTGCCGCTTCGATAATTCCCTGGGCATGGACATCAGGAACACAATACTTTTTTATATGCCGCGAACGCATGGTGGCGTTCGAATAAATATTGTCTTTTTTAAACCTGTCGATCTGGATCTGCTTTGCCTTCTGCAGCCGCGAGCGGATACTCTCAGACGACTCCCCGCAATACCTGTTGGATAAATCTTTGTACGGCACTGCCGGCACTTCAACATGAATGTCTATTCTGTCCAGCAGCGGTCCTGAGACCCGCTGACGGTAGCGGTGTATCTGTGACGGAGAGCAGACGCATTGATGGCGAGTATCTCCCAGATAACCGCAGGGGCAGGGGTTCATGGCGCATATGAGCATGATGGATGCAGGGTAGGTGATCGTATTCATCGCCCGGGATATGGTGACCGTGCCGTCTTCCAGCGGCTGCCTGAGCACTTCGAGCACATTTCGCTTAAACTCAGGCAGTTCATCGAGAAATAATACTCCGTTATGTGACAGGCTCACTTCCCCGGGCTTCGGAAACTGTCCGCCCCCGACCATTGCGACATCGGAGAGCGTGTGGTGAGGAGACCGGAACGGACGGGTGGCGATCAGTGACTGCCCGTGATTGAGCAGTCCTACAGAACTGTGAATTCTCGTTGTCTGCAGCGCCTCTTCAAAGGTCAGATCTGGCAGGATCGTCGGGAGTCTCCGTGCGAGCATCGTTTTGCCCGATCCGGGGCTTCCGATCATCAGGAGGTTGTGGTTTCCGGCGGCAGCCACTTCCAGTGCCCGCTTGATATGCTCCTGACCCTTTACGTCAGAGAAATCCTCCTGGTACACGGAATTTTCCCTCATGACAGAAGATATGTCTATGTATGACGGTTCTATGGATTTCATGCCCCGGAAGAACTCTATCAGATCGGGAAGGCTGTCGAACCCGTAGACCGGGATGCCGTGGACAACGGCCGCCTCCTTTGCATTGCGTGCGGGTAAAATCATACCCTTGAGTTTCTCCTCCCGTGCCTTGATCGCCATTGAGAGCGTTCCCTTGACCGGCTTTATCTTACCGTCTAACGACAGCTCTCCTGAGATGAGATATCCTCTGACAGCCTCGGGCGCGATAATGCCTTCAGCCGTGGTTATGCCGATCGCGATCGGCAGGTCAAAGGCAGAGCCCTCCTTTTTTATGTCAGCGGGCGCGAGGTTGATGGTGATCTGTTTCAGCGGAAAGTTGAATCCGGTGTTTTTGAGCGCTGCTCGCACCCTGTCTTTGCTCTCCTTGACGGCTGCATCAGGAAGGCCGACCGTTGAAAAGTGCGGCAGTCCCCTGGCTGTTATATCGACCTCAACCTCAACGAGGTGCGCGTCAATGCCGATCAATGTAGCGCTGAGAATTTTTGCAAGCATGTCCCCTCTAAAAGCGCGTAAGCACGCAAGCGTGTAAGCGCGTAAGTAAAATTAAAGCGCGATGTAGGGGAGCACCTGTGTGTGCGCCCTTCAGTATTTTTATCGGGGCAAACCTGACTGCGATAAGGCAGACACGCAGGTCTGCCCCTACAATGAATATGATTTCGTGTAAATGGTTCGGGATGATCAGGTATTTATCCATTCCCTGACCCCTGGCCCTAAACCCTGTCTTTTAATACGGTGCTTCTTTGGACTTCTTCTCTGAAGACTTCCGCTCCGACACCACGAGCCAGCCGTCCCAGGTGCATGCCGGAACGAGGTCGAGCTTAAGGGATTTCTTGCCGTCCTCTTTTTCGAGCAGGACGCCGACCTTTTCCCACTGCGCCTTACCCTGTGTCTCCGATTTTTTCCAGATTAAATCATAAATTTTACTCATAACAGCTTCCTCCTCTTATAAATTCAGATGCCAACGCGCATCTGTAAATAGCTGTTTCGCATTGATCCTCTTTGAACGCAGCGCTGGATCAACTGCTGTGATTTAGATGGTAACTGGAAACATGGGGTATTGCGAAATAGCAATAATTACTTCAGGAAATACCGGTGTCCCCTTTTTTTCATGAATAAACTTCAGCCAGTTCCCGTAACCAATATACCACAAACCAGGAAAAATGTGTTAGGAAAAAATGCACGGGATTCGAGACACAAAGGATTCTTATCCATCTCACGATTCAACCCCGATATGGTACAAAAAGTTGCCCTCACCCGGATAATGCCGTACAATGGAATTGTCTGGATAAGGATTGTTTCAACGGGAATGGTTTTGATTAATCAAATCCCCGCATCAAACACCATAAGGAAAGACAAGGAGGAAAGATATGAGATTCGTTTTAACCGTAATTTTAGTACTGCTTGTTTCAGCTGCGTACGGTGCTGATGGGTCTGTCATAACCTATGAGTTCGATGGAAAAACGTATGAAGGGTATTACATCAGTCCATCTTCCAAGGCCCCGCTGATACTGCTCATTCATGACTGGGACGGTCTGACTGATTACGAAGTAAAACGCGCCAGTATGCTGGCTGAAATGGGGTACGCTGTTTTTGCCGTCGACCTGTTCGGTGCCGGGGTTCGGCCGACCGAAGATACGGATAAACGTCAGCACACCGGTGAACTGTATAAAGACCGCGAGAAGATGCGTCTGCTGTTGCAGAGCGGCCTTGACCACAATCCAAAGGGGCCGATATTCAAAATGCTGTGGCAATGGGATACTGCTTTGGCGGTGCAGCTGTCCTTGAGTTCGCCCGGTCAGGAGCAGACCTGAAGGGCTTTGTCACGTTTCATGGCGGGTTAGCCACGCCGGAGGGACAGGACTACTCAAAAACAAAAGGCAGTCTGCTGATACTCCACGGTACGGCAGATACAAGTATAACCATGGACCAGTTTGCGAAACTTGCCGGTGAACTGGAGCAAAACGGGGTGTCCCACGAGATGATTACCTACAGTGGTGCGCCGCATGCCTTTACCGTATTTGGGTCGGGCCGGTACCGGGAAGACGCGGACAGGAAGTCATGGAAACGGTTTAGCGAGTTTCTTGCAGAGGTGCTGAAATAAATCGTAGGGGCGAACGGCCGTTCGCCCCTACATCGCATCGGCCGTCAGTAGGGGTCCGATGAATGAAACCCCTACAGTTCTTCATCCCTCTCGCCGGATACCTGAAACTTCCTCATAAACCGTCTGTCGATAAAATCCTTCAGGAAAAAAGCAGGCCTGCCATTCCATACAGATGAGCCGCGCCAGAAAATCCCCGTGCTGTCACCGAGATTAAATATGAGCAGATAGCTCCCTCCGGGATCAAAGGGCTTTAATTTCTCCCCCTGAGCAAAAGCGAGCAGATTATGAAAGAGGACCGGATTTTCTCTAACCGCATATACGCCTACTTTCTCGAGACGGTGCCCCTGAAGGCTTATGCAATCGCCGCCGCCGAATATTTCCGGATGGGAAATACTCTGCAGATATTGATTGACGAGCATTCCACCGTCTTCCTCTGCCGGGATTCCTGAATCACGAAAAAGGGACGGAGGCTTTACTCCTGAAGAAAGAAATGCAATATTGTAATCTATCTTTCTACCGTCGGTAAGCATGACTTCTCCGTCTGCGGTCTTCGCCACATGCGCTCCCTCAATGACGTCAATTCCCCTTCTGTTCAGTGATTTTCTGGCTATGCCATAGACCTTTTCAGGACACCTCTTCAGCAATTTTGTTCCGGCCACAAGAATGATTTCTGTAGCGGCCTTTCTGTTTCTTGTAAGTCTCCAGAGATTCCCCACAATTTCGACTCCTGCGGGACCGCCGCCGGCAACAAGTATTTTAAGGCTTTTCCCTTCCGGCCACCTGAGTATCACTTCTCTTGCTTTCAGAAGATTAATGATGGGTTTTACGGAAAATACATTTTCTCCCGTTTCCCCGGCGAAGTCAGAAGGAATCGCACTTCCCACATTGAAAGACGCCACATCATAATCGACGGCACTGCCCGAATTTAAAATGAGTCTCTTTTGTTCAGTATCTATCCTGATAACGCGGTCCTGAACAAACCGGCCATTCCGGGTTTCGATCATTTTTTGTACATTGAACCGTATCTCCTGAGGTTTATTTCCCGGCCCCATACCCGAATAATAGTGGTGCGGCGAAGGGCTTATCAGCGTAACCTGATGGCCTTCCTTCTGAAACACATGACTGTTTACCATTACGGTCATGTGCGCATGCCCGCCGCCTGCCAGAACAATGCGCTTACCCATAATGAAAGAGTGTAGTGCATATCGTCATATGATTCAATCCGGTCCATGATTTATTCTATTCATTCCCTCAATTGCTCCTGCGGAGTCCGGGAAGGGTGTATGTGATGTCTGGAGGAACCTGACCAAATGAGCAGATGATCACGAGGCAGGATACAGCATTGACAAGCAGGATTGAATCCTATATATTTAGGAATGAATCCTATATAGTATCGATGTGATTTCTGTGGATGCGAATACGATGATGCAGCTGTTCAGGGATAAATGCAAAAAACATAATCTCAAGACCACACCGCAGCGGAGATTATATACAAGGAGTTGTGCAAATCAAAAGACCACCCCTCTGCAGACGCCATTTTTAAAAAAATGAGAAAGATCTTCCCGAACATATTTTTTGATACGGTCAACAGGACGGTGCTGACCTTTGCGGACATAGGACTTGTCAGTGTGGTAGAAGGCTGCGGAGAGTCCAAGCGGTTTGATCCGGACACTGACAACCATCATCATTTAGATGCATGAAGTGCCATCGGATAATGGATTTTCATAACACCTGTTAAGACGCTATTAAAATACCCGAAGAACTGAAAAAAGAGTTTACTGTGTTGAGAAAAAAGGTATGTATCGAAGGGATATGCAGCGCGTGCCAGTGATGTGGGAACGGAGCAATGTGTTTTTTTGCATTTATAGTAGTAACTAATCCTGAAAAGGAAAATAAACTATTCGGGAGGAGCTATTAAAGAAATAATTAATTGACAGTCTCAGGAAAATGAGATATATAGACAATACCTGACTCTGAAAAATTTATGAAACGGGAAGACATTATGGCAAAAAGAACAGAAAGGGCAAAAGCAACTGCCAAATCAGTGGTGCCATTACAAATGGAACAATCGTCGGAACGACGGAGAAAAGAGAGGAGAAGCATATGAAAAAAATGATTGTTGCAATCCTGGCGTGCAGTCTGATCGCCGTATTCGGACTCTGGAATCAGGCCCTGTCATCCCATCATGAGGAAAAGATGGATGCGGAAAAGTTGTTTGAAAGCAAATGCAGCATATGCCACACAAGTGACAGGCCAAAATCAAAGAAAAAGACAAAAGCAGAGTGGGAGACGACCGTAATGAGAATGAAGAACAAAAACGGCTGCCCAGTTTCAGATGAAGAAGCAAGGGCGATTATCGATTATTTATCCGAAAAATACGGTACGTCGGAGTAGTCTGTGTCACATCAGAAGGTGACGGTTTTCAAAGCGTATCCGCTCCATCAGGGGCAAAAGATCAGAATTGAGGGATCGAGACGCAGCGGCGACTGGGAGGTTGTCGATATCGGTGAACACAAAGTCACGCTGCGCTGTCCCATATCAAATAGGCAGTTTACATGGGACCGGTTCTGTTACTTCGTTGAAGAGCAGGAGAGCGCGCCCTGGCCCATGGAGGAATGAGAGAGGCAGGCCGATGCTTCCAGATGCCAGCCCCTGACCATCAGTCTGAGCCTGAATGAATGTATTTCTGTGACTCTTTTGTGATAATTGATGGTTATAATTATGATAAAGGCACAGGAATATCGTCGGGACCTGATTGATGGGAAAACACATTCTGATAATTGAAGATAACAGGGAGCTGGCACAGCTTCTCGAGCTGCACCTCAATGATCTTTCTTTCGAAGTTGATATTGCTTTTGACGGTGTTTCCGGTGTTACCAGGGCAGAAGCACACCCGTATGACCTTATTATCCTTGACCTTATGCTCCCCGGTCTTGACGGCCTCGAAATCTGCAAGCGCTTGCGCAGCAGTTCCTCGTTTGTCCCCATTTTAATACTGACGTCAAAGTCCTCTGAGATGGATCGGGTGCTCGGACTTGAACTCGGGGCGGATGATTATGTTACGAAGCCTTTCAGCATCATGGAGCTTATGGCTCGGGTGAAGGCAATTATCCGCAGGGTGGACAGTATGAAAGAAAATGAAGTGAAAGAAGTATCTGACATTATCAGTGCAGGCGGGATGGTTATTGATATTGAAAGGCGGCTCGTGACACTGAATGGCACTTCCGTAGATGTTACAACCAAAGAGTTCGATCTTCTTTTGCATTTTGCACGGAATCCGGGGAGGGTGTATACAAGATCACAGTTGCTTGATAAAGTGTGGGGGTATGGCCACGAAGGGTATGAACATACGGTCAACTCGCACATTAATCGGCTCCGGTCAAAGATTGAGGAAAATCCGACCAATCCGCGCTATATTCTTACTGTATGGGGCGTCGGATATAAATTTGCAGACTTCAGGAGTGAGGGCGGATGATGCTGAGATCTCTCTATGCGAAATTGGCCCTTGTGCTGTTCGGACTATTTATTGCGATAGGCACATCCTTTATTGTAATCAGCATTTTTACCACAGAGAAATATCAACAGGAAGTCAACCAGAAGCTCAATCGGGAACTGGCTGAACTTATTGTAGCTGAAAAAATTATTCTCCGGGACAACCGGGTAAACCAGGAAGCCCTGAAGGAAATATTTCACATGCTCATGGTGATAAATCCGAGTATTGAAATTTATCTCCTTGACCCCGATGGCGCCATCCTCGCTTTTTCCGCAGAACCCGGCAGGGTAAAGCGAAGGAGAGTTGATACTGAGCCGGTACAACATTTGATAAACGGACAGGTTACCCTGCCTCTGCTTGGAGATGATCCCCGGGATTCAGACGGGAAAAAGGTTTTTACTGCCGCGCGTATCGAACAGGAGGGAAAGCTGGAAGGTTATCTGTATGTTATTCTGGGCGGCCAGACATATGACACGATCATTCAGAAAATCCAGGGGAGTTATATTCTCCAGTTGAGTATCCGGGTAATTGCCATCAGTCTTGTGGTTGCGCTGGCGGCCGGATTGATCATCTTTGCTTTTTTGACCCGCCGCTTAAAACGTCTCGCTGCAGAGATGGACGGGTACAGGAGCGGAATGCCTCCGGAGGAACTTGCTCATTCTTTAGACAATCGGGGACGGATGAGTGACGAAATAGACAAGCTCGGTTTGACATTTAAGCACATGACAGCCAGAATCAACATCCAGATGGAAAAACTCGAGAAATCCGATGCAATGAGACGTGAACTTGTCGCAAATGTCTCTCATGACCTTCGTACTCCATTAGCAACATTGAGAGGATATGTTGAGACGCTTCTGATGAAGGACGGGAGTTTATCACCGGAGGAGCGAAGGAACTATCTGAAGACAGCTGTCAGTCACTGTAAACGTCTTGGTAAATTAATCGACGACCTGTTCGAACTTGCAAAACTTGACGCCCATGAAAGGGTCGTCCGCTCAGAACCGTTTAGTATCAGTGAGCTGGTGCAGGATATCATACAGAAATTCGAGCTGCTGGCGAAGGAGCGGGATATTCATATTGTTACCAATATTGGAGAGCAGCTGCCTTTTGCGTATGCTGATATTGGTATGATCGAAAGGGTGCTTGAAAATCTCCTTGACAATGCACTGCGCTACACACCCGAAGGAGGATCTGTCAGTATCGTGCTGACGAAAAGGGATCACATAACAGTCCAGGTCAGTGATACCGGCTGCGGCATTCCTGAGAACGAGCTTCCACACATATTTGACCGATTTTATCAGGCTGACAGGAGCCGGAAAGGGAAGTCCTCTCATTCGGGACTCGGCCTTGCAGTAGCAAAGAAAATATTGGAACTGCACGGATCTCCCATTGAAGTTCAGAGCGTTCCCCATTCAGGGACAACATTTACCTTTCACCTGCCGGTCCATACGGGCGGTCATCCCCTTCCGGCATAGTCTGCTGGGGAAATCTTTTTTCTGTTTCATCCGTTACCATTCAGTGCTGTTAGCTGCTCAGGGGACGAACGTCAAGGGACACGGAGCGGCGAGAAAATAATGTTCCTTCTATCATTTCGCAGCAGTAAAAATGTTCGTGATATAAACGTTATGATTCCGTGATAGTCCTGTGATCTTCTCCTGATATTCTCAAAAGCAAGAGGGATTCAGGTCTGTCCTCTGACAGCCTCACTCTCTCATAATGCGGGCAAATAAAAGGGAAAGGAGGGGTAAATCACCAGAAAGAGCTACTGTCAGAGCAAGAATCTGTTGAAAGAAGTCTTCTCACAGGGTTTACAATCCGCTCGCGTATAGATCGAAGCATATACATCAAAGAAGGAGGATCGAAGATGAAGCAAAAAGTAATCATACTGATCGGGTGTTTACTGGCAATTTCGTTAATCGGTACGTCATCGTATGGAGGTGAAAGAGAACGCTTTTATGAGCTGACCGTAACAAATATGACGAAGGGACAGACGTTCACTCCAATACTTGTTTTAACCCACAGGAGAGGTGTCAGCCTCTTTACTCCGGGTTCGCCCGCAAGTATGGCACTGGCAGCACTGGCGGAGGCCGGAGATACCGGTCCATTGACCGAAATGATGTCAATGAATCCTGGAGTCAGAGATATTGTAACTTCTGATGGGCTGTTGTTCCCCGGTGAAACCAAAACGATAATGATTCCGCAGAGCGAGAGATATCGTTACATCAGTATTGCAGCCATGATAATCCCGACAAACGACGGATTTATAGCGTTAAACGGGGTTCAGGCACCGGCAGGCGGAAATGCAGTAATGTACCTTTCCCCTGCCTACGACGCCGGCAGTGAAATGAATGATGAATTGTGTGATAACATTCCCGGTCCTGTTTGCGGAGGAGAAGCAATCAGCGAAGAAGACGGGGAAGGCTATGTACGCATACATGAAGGAATTCATGGTATCGGCAGTCTGGATGAATCCATATATGACTGGAGAAATCCTGTGGCCAGGATCGTTATTCAAAGAACTGATCATCATTATGATAAGTGATAATCAGGAGTGTATGAGGACGGCAGGTGAGCTCAATGTCTCGCCTGCCGGTCTTCTTTTTTCATCTATGGAGGTAGATATGCTGAAAATACGAAACAGTGTAGTCATGGTGCTGTCGGTTTTCCTGTGCGTGTGCTTCCTGGCTTCATACTCCGCAGGGAATGACGGGTCTCAACAGGGAGCACCGGGGAAAACATACATCAAGCCGCCCGATGATGTGCTAAAAAAAATATTGACACCGCTCCAATACAGCGTTACTCAGGAAGACGCAACAGAAAGGGCATTTGACAACGAATACTGGAACAACAAAGAAGAAGGTATCTACGTTGACAGAGTTTCAGGGGAGCCGCTTTTCAGTTCGGTTGACAAATTTGCATCCGGTACGGGATGGCCGAGTTTTAGCAGGCCTCTTGAGGCGGACAATATTCTTGAGAAGGAAGACAACGTTTTTTTCATCAGGAGAGTAGAGGTAAGAAGCAGACATGGCGATTCACACCTGGGACATCTGTTTGATGATGGTCCGCAACCCACTGGAATGCGTTATTGTATAAATTCGGCGTCCTTGCGCTTTGTTCCTGTGCGGGACCTCGTCAAAGAGGGTTATGGGGAATACAGGGCACTTTTTGCAGGAAGGACGTCTATGGATGAAAGCAAACATCACGATATGTCAGGCAACACGATGAAAGTGAAGGAGGGCATGTAATGCAATTAAGTCTGCGGGTTTTTGGCATACTATCGCTACTCCTTCTCGCTGCAGGAGGGTTCCGTATGGTAGATGAACGTGGCGTCACCACGGCCGGCGCGGTTCATACGGCCTTAATGAATGAAGGGGTCCCGATGATAGATAAAGACGTTCCGGCGGTGATTGAGACGGCGACATTCGCACTGGGGTGATTCTGGGGACCCGACTCCCGGTTCGGGAGTATTCAGGGAGTTGTCCGTACCCGGGTTGGATATGTCGGCGGATCGTCGGGCAGTCCTACATACCATAACCTTAGCGGCAGTTCTGAGGCGATACAAATCGATTATGATCCGGCAGTCATATCCTACAAAGAGCTGCTGAATATCTTCTGGGAGAGTCATGATCCGACCGTACAGGCTTGGTCGCGGCAGTACAGAAATATGCTCCTTTATCATACCGAGGAGCAGAGAATTGCGGCTGAAGAATCTAAAGAAAGACTGTCTTCAGGGAAAAAGCGGGAAATAGTTACCGACATCATTCCCTTTACAAAATTTTATCTGGCAGAGGACTATCACCAGAAACATATGCTGAGGGGCAATCCTGCACTGATGAAGGAGTTTGATGCATTGTTTGCAGATGTTGAAGAACTCATAGCATCTACAGCGGCTGCCCGCGTGAACGGGTATCTCGGAGGAAACGGAACATGCGACCAGCTCAAATCAGAAATTAAAAGTCTGGGTCTTTCTGAAGCCGGGAGCACTGTGCTTCTCAGGGAAGTGTGCGGTGGAAACGCGGCGATGTCCTGCCCTGCCGGCGGGTGCGGCTCTGGATAGACTGATGACGGGCTGTTATGAGAGTCGTGTTTAATGAAGGAGATGCTTCTGGATGAGCAGTTTCAAACTGTTAAAATCATCTTCTGACAGCTTCAATATTTCGAGGGCTGCCCTGTCCAGCCGGTATGATGATTTTTTCTTTGTAACACTTAATATGCTTTCTGACGTCTCTAACATATGCAGAGTGTTCGGAAATCCTCTCGTAATCCATTACTTTTTTGCCTTTTTTCATCACTAAACACGGTCATCAGGGACAATCCGAAAGCGATATTTTTGACATTGAGAAACCCGATTCTCAAGATCGCTTCATTCAGGGTCTTTACAGTGGCGCTGAACCAGAAATATGCTGAGTTGGTGACGTTCAGGATTTTAGCTGAGATACTGACGTCCTTATCGATAATTTTCCACAATGTTACTACGGAGGCCAATTCATTGTCAGCGAGTTTCAGGACTTCCTGAGCGGTTACGGGGATTGTCGGCAGATAGTCGATTTTACTCAAGACATTTTGTATAGATATTGTCTCACACGCACATTAAGATCAAACGTTGCTGCAGGGATGTTAATCGGAATATTTCAAACGGCACTTGAGCAATATGCCGCATCCATTCCGAAAACGTTTATTAATTCAAAACATACCAGATCAACGTGGAGTGCAGATTGCATCAGTTCGTAATCTGTTACAATAAAGACCGCGAATCGGGAAAGGAACAGCAGCTGTGTCTGAAATACTGTCTCTTTATGAATTAAACCAGTTAATAAAGGATGTTATCGAAACCGCCTTTCCACAGGCCTTTCTTGTCACGGCTGAAATTGCGTCCTGTGACGTAAAGAGGCATTGCTATCTGAACCTGATAGACAAAGAGGACGATACTATTCGTGCAGAGATGAAGGCAGTCATCTGGGCCAACAGATACCAGGTTGTGTCCAGGTTTTTTGAAGAAGCGACCGGCGTCCGGCTTTCGAAAGGGATAAAGGTGCTGTTTCAGGCTGAATTAAGTTTTCATGAAAGATACGGCCTCAAGTTAAACATCCTGAATATAGACCCTTCATATACGATCGGGGAACTGGCAGTCAGGAGAAAGGAAATTCTTGAACGGCTTGTCCGTGAGAACCTGATCAGCAGAAATAAGGAGATCGGATTTCCGCTCGTTCCGCAGCGCATAGGGATTATATCTTCATCGACCGCTGCGGGCTACGAAGACCTGATGAATCATCTGATGAATAATCCCTATAAGTATCAATTTGCCTGTATACTGTATGAGGCGGTCATGCAGGGGGACCGGGCGGAAGACTCGATTGTCGAAGCCCTGCATCAGTGCGCTGAGGATGCATCGGGTCTGGATGTCGTCGTGATAGTCAGGGGAGGGGGAGGGCAGGTTGATCTCCACTGTTTTGACAGCTACGAAATTGGAAAGGCAATTGCACTTTTGCCGCTTCCCGTGATTTCCGGCATCGGACACCAGAGAGACATCACGGTCGTTGATGAGGTTTCAAACAGGAGGGTAAAGACGCCGACGGCTGTTGCTGACATGATCATTACATCCCTCAAGGAATTTGAAGGAAGAATAGATTCCTCGGCGCATGATCTGATTTATGGAGTGAATACGATGAGGACTGATTTAAAAGAAAACCTCATGTCAGTGTCAAAGGGCCTGGAGATTGCCGCGAGAAACCGGGTGCTCGACAACGTTCACCGGTTAACCGCCCTCTTCAAGGGGCTTCGATACTGCACAAAGCTGGTTAAGAACGAGGCGCTGAATCTCAGGGTGAAAGAGAACAGTATTCAGCACCTCAATCCCAGAAATGTCCTGAAAAGGGGGTACAGCATTACCTATAGCAACGGAAAAGCAGTAAAGGCGGTGAGTGATGTATCAGAGGGTGACAGTCTGAGGACGGTCCTTTACAGGGGAGAAATAACAAGCATGGTAGAAAAGAAAAAGAAAGGCAAGAAAATCTAAAATTGATGTGCTCAGGGGCGAACGGTACAGTTAATGGAGGGGAAGATATGAAAGATAATCCGGATTATAAGGATGCAATCGGGGAGATAGAGTCAATTGTCGAAGAAATCGAGAGTGAGAGCGTCGACGTTGATGTGCTGGCTGAAAAGGTAGAGAGGGCAGCCTATCTCATCAAGCTGTGCAAGGCGAAATTAAAAAAGACGGATGATGAAGTCAAGAAGATCCTGAAGGAATTTGAGGAAAAAGAAGGTCAGGAATAATAGGGTCCCGGCTACTTATTATTGAAAAACTCTAACGGAAATTCTTGAGCATTGACAGTCTTATTATTTTCAGGAAGCTTCAGCGCCTCCTCAACGGATGCGCCGTTTAAGATAGCATCGAACATGGCCCGGTCAGTTTCGTCCGTATACCTGGACTTGATCATTTCCTGAAGACCGTGCCATTCATATGGATTAAAGAGTTGCTGAGGAGTATTGATCAGTTCTGCCATTGACCCCGGAGAATGACTGATATGAGAAAGCCGCTGGGATAATTTATCATAAAATTGAAGCGCCGCAATTACCCCGTTCATTTTTGCAGAAATGCCATGACAATTTGCCAGAATGGCAGATTTTTCCTCTGTTTCGGGCAAATTTTCTGCAGCTTTATTAATAATCTGGATTTTCCCGGCCAGAGGTGAATGTTTCTCCTAACGTATTGATTGAGTCATCTCCGTCTCTCATCGTCTTTTCAATATGGGAGACAGCAACATTCATCATGAGTACGGTTTCTTTCACCTGACTCCAGTTTAAATCCGGTTTGCTTATGATGGCCAGCAACCAGACAGTTGCTGGTTGAAGACTTTTTATGTTGTCATTCCCGCAGGCTCCGCGCATCGGGAATCCGTCCTGCAAATCGATTCCGGACTCCGAAGTATCGGGACTGGAAAGCCGGAATCACAGGCTGGTGTCACCCGCACGGTAATGGTTGCGATGGATGTATTTAACAACTTGATTAAAAAAACACTGAAAAGTTATGATATCAGGGTTTTACTGTATTACTAACTTTTGATATCCGGAGGGTATATTATGTCTATGGTGTTAAGAAAAAAAATTGGAGCTTCGGGCATGTCCCGTAGCATAATGGAAGCCTTTATGTCTTTCGCGAAAAGCTTGCTGCTTATCCCCTTTCTGATGGCGGGTACTGTTGGTTCGATATATGCGATGGCAGCCCCTCCGGGAGGCGGCACAGGCCAACCGCAGGGGCCGGGCGCAATGTTTTCGTCTTTCCTTCCACTGATTCTGATTTTTGTCATTTTTTATTTCCTGCTTATCAGGCCGCAGTCTAAAAAGGCCAAGGAGCACAAACAGATGCTCGAAAATATTAAAAAAGGCGATAAAGTAATGACGAACGGCGGGATTTACGGTCTGATTGAAGATATTGATGGCGACGCGGTCACCTTGAAGGTCGGTGTTAAAGATGATGTGCGAATAAAGGTTAATCGGAACTATATCGCGAATTTGCGGACTTAGGAGAGATTCCCTCAGTGAAAAAGAAATTTTTCTGGCGCATAGCACTCATAGTAGCAGCAACTGTTTTATCAGTCTTGTTTTTTCTGCCTTCTACGCAGATCCGTTCATCATTGCCGGAATGGCTTCAGAAATACGGTATGGTGCTCGGACTTGATCTGCAGGGGGGGGTGCACCTGGTCTACGAAGTTATCGGTGATAAGGCCGTGGACGTAACGCTTGACAGAAGAGTGTTGCATTTGATGAATGTGTTTAAAGAGAAAAAAGTGGAAGGTGCAAAAGCTGTACGGAATAACCGGGACATTCTTGTAACACCCGACACGAAAGAAGTGATCGGCATTGTCTTGGGGGAATTCTCTGACCTCGTTGAGTACTCACGGTCAGACGGCGGGCTTGTCTACAGGCTTGATGACCGTGAAATTGCGAGGATAAAGGACTTTGCCGCGGAACAGGCCCTGGAGACAATACGGAACAGGGTTGATCAGTTCGGTGTTTCAGAGCCTACGATCCACCGTCAGGCTGAAAGCGAGCTGGTGATTCAGTTGCCGGGGGTCAAGGATGCCAAACGTGCAATCGACCTGGTCGGGAAAACAGCAATCCTTGAATTCAAGCTGCTTGACGATGAATCGCCGATTGCCGCTCAGCTGCCCTCGAGCATTCCTCTCGACCTTGAAGATGAAACGCGACAGCAGTATGCAGATCAACTGCCGGAAGGCGATGAGCTTATGTTTGGAAGAGAACGGAACAAGGAAACGGGAGTAGAGACAAAGCGTGTATATCTGATGAAAAAACAGAGTCTTATGACGGGTGAATTCCTTACGGAGAGCCGGGTCAATATTGATCAGAGATTTAATGAACCGTATGTCGGCATCTCTTTTGATTCGACGGGGGCAAAACTTTTTGAAGAGATCACTTCCAATAATATCAATAAGCGTCTGGCGATTATTCTTGATGGAAATGTCTATTCGGCGCCGGTCATCAGAGACAGAATTGCAGGCGGCGACGCCCAGATTACAGGCACCTTCACGATGCAGGAGGCCAAGGACCTCGCGATTGTTTTACGGTCAGGGTCGTTGCCTGCACCCCTGAAAATGCTCCAGAATGTTACAGTCGGCCCTTCTCTGGGCAGGGACTCTATTGACGCGGGCTTTAAAGCCGGCATCATCGGCGCAATACTGGTTATCATTTTTATGATTCTTTACTATAAGATGTCCGGATTGATCGCGGACTTCGCGCTTGTCCTGAATATCGTCTTTCTTGTTGGAGTTCTTTCCGCCTTCAGTGCAACGCTTACCTTGCCCGGCATAGCCGGAATTATTCTTGCCATTGGGATGGCGGTAGACAGTAATGTGCTCATGTTTGAGAGGATCCGTGAAGAAATACGGGTGGGGAAGACCCCGCGGGCGGCTATTGATTCCGGTTATGACAAGGCATTCTGGACCATCTTTGACTCACACGTAACAACGCTTATCACCGCAGTCGTGCTGTTCCAGTTTGGTACAG
>Ga0111163_1024_pt1 | contig 25809 bp, 24 predicted proteins | sample DeeMarSeWOR28_12_FD_80262 | JGI IMG/M metagenome (GOLD analysis project Ga0111163, IMG submission 80262) | Nitrospira bacterium SG8_35_4 | reverse complement strand
CGCAGCTTACCTGAGGGGGGTATCATAATTGACGATACGCAGAACATACACATCCGCACGTATCTTCTGTAAGGCACTAACCGGAAACCTTTTTCTCGGGCGATGAAGCGATCACCGGTGCTGTGAGTGAAGCGAACAGGGAATCATACATATCAAGTACTTTACTGAAATGCGCCATCAGTTCATTGCTGACAGAACCGCCCTGTGGCAGTTTCAGTTTCAGCGGGTCCACAAACTGGCCCTTGTATTTGATTCTGTAATCAAGATGGGGACCGGTTGAAAGACCTGAAGACCCTACATAGCCGATGATGTCACCCTGGGACACCTTTGCCCACTTCCTGATTTTTTTTGGTATCCGGGAAAGGTGGCCGTAATACGTTTCATACCCGTTGTTGTGCTTGATTTTGACCATCCTGCCGTTTTGTCCCTTGTAGCCTGCAAATACCACGGTCCCGCTTCCTGCTGCAGAAACGGGCGTTCCCGTCGACGCAACATAATCGACACCCAGGTGCGGTCGATATATCCTTAATTTGGGGTGACGGCGACGTTTGCTGAAACGGGAACTGATATACTTAAATTTCAGGGGAGATTTCAGGAGCGCCTTCCTGAGCGATTGCCCGCTGCTGTCAAAATAGTCTGCCCGCCCGTCATGCTCAAACCTGTATGCGGCGTGAGTCGAGCCGTTGTTCACAACCTCTGCGGCCAGGATTTCCCCGAACCCTTTAAATGCTTCACCGACCCAGAGTTCTTCAACAATCAATTTTACGGTGTCACCGTTTCGTATGTCGCTTGAAAAATCAATATCCCAGGCGTAAATATCTGAGAGTTTCATGGCCAGGCGGGCATATTCACTGTGCGAGCTTGGCATTGAACTCATAAGGCTGTCCTCTATTCGAATGCAGACAGAACCGATCCTCCTGTCAACGGCGAGGCTGACCTTCTCGGCGGTAAAGCCTTCCGGATTACGAACAACGTTCAGAAATGAACTGTCATCTATTTCGTACTGCATTTTTACGATCCTGTTGTCTTTTTTATCGAGCACGAGATTGTAGGTGTCTCCTATCGAAAGATTGGACAGGTCAACAATTTCTTTCGAGCTGTTGTAGATGCCGGAAAGGTCCAGTTTGTCGAGGTCATATTTATTGAAGATCGCATCCAGTGACTCACTGGGCTGAACAGCGTCCGTTATTGTGTAACGGGATGACTTTTCCCTGACAGCGCCTTCATGCATGCCCGGGGAAGGTGCCTTCAGATTGAAGACAAGAATTATCAGAATGGGGATCGTGACGACTGACAAGAGGAAATGTTTCATTATGATTGAGCGGTGGCTGCTTTCTTTTTCGTTGCCCGTTTTTTTGCGGTCTTTTTAGGAGCCCGCCTGACAGCTTTCTTTTTCGTTTTTGCTGCCTTTTTCATTTCGAGCCTGTTAATCTGGTCTTCCAGTTTATTTATTCTTTTGATAATGGCGGTAACATTTTTGCTGCCGAGCGGATTTTTTGATTTTTTCGTGATCAGGTCATACACCTGTCCGCCCAGCTTGGCAAACTCCTCCTGAACCTTCATATTTAAATTGAAGACCTTGTATTTCTTCTTGCCGTCATCGGTCAGTTTTTCTATTTTTTGAGAAACAGCAGAGCCCCCCTCCTTGATAATGGAAAGACCTTCTTCAATGTTCTTTTTAAACTCATTCTGGAATTTATCCCAGTTCATTTCTTTTTGAATCTTCTCCCAGAAACTCATCGAGTCCTCCTTTAGACAATTATAATTTTTATTCGGTTGCATCCAATATGATCAATGATACATGATAATTCTATCGTCATTTATTGTCCTCTTCCACAGATGTTACCCGGTCCCAGCTGGGGATTAACGGAACACCCAGCGGGTCTTTCATGATTATTTCTGAAGCGGTCCGTATCCCTTCGGTAAATGTTTCGACGGCAAGACTCTCTTCGTGCCGGTCGAAGACGAGACCGTTGACCGACGCATCGTCTTCATAGCGCTTCAACATGTCCTGCGCGGTCCTGACATAGGTGGCAATTAAGGTCTTGAATAAACCGTCTGAAAACACGATACCCTCGGATGCCAGCGTCCTGAAGATTGATTTGCTGATGTCAATACACATTTTTAATAATCCTTTGGAGGCATCATCGGGAGAGAGCGCCTGGTGCTTGTGTTCATAGTTATCCGCAATATCGATCTGACAGACTCTTCGTACGGAACAGTTTCTGTACACTTCGGCCAGGACACCGACCTCGAGCCCCCAGTCTCCCGGAATCCTGTTTACACGCGCGATATCCACGTCCATCGAAAACTCTCCTGCCAGCGGATATCTGAAGCTGTCGAGAAATTCCAGGAGCGGCAGGTGGCCATGGATCCTCTTCAATGAGCGTAAGAGAGGTGTGATGAGGAGCCTGGTGACCCGTCCGTGCATTCTGTCGGTGACGCGGCTGTAGTAACCCTTGCAGAATTCATATTCGAGGCTCGGATTTGTTATTGGATAACAGAGCCGTGCCAGCATCTCACGCGTGTAGGTTACGATGTCGCAGTCATGGAGTGAGATGACCTTGATGTCCCTCTGTGCAATAATGTATCCATAAGATATCCAGGCAGACATCCCCTTGCCGGGTTCACCGAGAGGAAGCCCTGCGGATTCGATGGTTCTGTAGACCTTTGAAATTCTCTCGCCGTTGTTCCATATGAGTTTTGTCGTCTGCGGAAGGACAGAAAAAAACTTTCGAGCCCGGTCATATTCGCTCTCCGAACACGGGCCGAGCGTGACAACTACGAGCTTTACATATTTTACATTCTTTATCTCGTTGATGATCCCGCTTAACGCTTCCCCCTCAAGTTCGGAATAGAGCGATGGGAGAACGAGTGCTATAGGACGCTCCTGGGAATACCATGAAAGCTCTGCCTCGATCTTCTCCAGATTAGATCTGCCGAGCTTGTGAAATGTCGGTAAAATACCCCCCTGGTGAAAATCAGCCATATTTTACCTTTCGGCACGAATTAATATAAAATGATAACGTCTCATAACTAGTTGAAAAATTGTATTAACGATAAGTATAAATGGTAAATGTCAAATGGTCAAGAACAGAAAATGATGAATGCACAGGAAACAGTCAGCGCAATATTTAAAGAAACACTGGGAGCGGTAAGCCCCTCTTTTCTTGTCAGAGGATATGCCGGTCAAATTACAGGTTATATGAATGAGAAAAATATCAAGCGCCTGATTGTTGCCGGATTCGGGAAGGCGTCTTATCATATGGCGGCTGCCCTGCGCGATGAGCTGGACGACGGTATGGTTTCTGATGGAATAGTCATTACGAAATACGGGCATGCGCAGCTACGGGGACCAGGGACCAGGGGTCAGGGATCAGGGGAAATAGGAAATATTAAAATTTATGAGGCGGGGCATCCCATTCCTGATGAAAACGGGATCAGGGCAACAGAGAGCCTGCGGGAGCTATTACGCACTGCTGATGAAAATGATCTTGTGGTCTGTCTGGTTTCGGGAGGGGGGTCGGCACTGCTGGTGTCACCGTATGAAGGGATAGGGCTGAAAGAAAAACAGCAGATTACGGACTTGTTAATGAAGTCAGGCGCTGACATCGTTGAGTTAAACGCCGTCAGAAAACATCTCTCACGGGTAAAAGGGGGAAGGCTTGCTGAAATTGCCTGGCCTGCGGAAGTCCTCAGCCTTATGATATCTGATGTGATAGGAGATCCGCTTGATGTTATAGCGTCAGGTCCTACAGCACCGGACCATTCCACATTTCAGGACGCCCTCGACAGTATCGCAAAATTCAACCTTATGGAAAAAGCGCCGAAGCGCGTCATGGATATATTAAAAAGCGGCGTGGCAGGAGACATTCCGGAAACACCGAAGAAAGAAAATCAAATATTTAAAAATGTTCAGAACATTATTATAGGCAGCAACAAGAAGGCAATTGAAGCTGCTCAGATGTACGCCCGGTCAGAAGGACTGGATGTGGAAGTACTGTCAACTGAAATAACCGGTGTGGCCAGAGATGTCGGAATATGGCTGGCTCAAAAGGCAATTGAAGCAAAGGCGCAACGAGAAAAAGGCGCAAAGGGCCGAAGGGACAGAAGGCCAAAGTGTTTTCTATCCGGCGGAGAGACAACGGTTGTTGTAACAGGAGGAGGGAAGGGCGGTCGAAACACTGAACTCGCTTTGTCCTTTGCAATGGAGATTGAAGGAATCGAGGGGGTGACGCTGCTTTCGGCCGGGACTGACGGTACTGACGGCCCAACGGATGCGGCGGGCGCGATTGTTGACGGAGAAACGATTGTGCGTGGCAAAGCAAAGGGGCTGGATCCGCATGAATACCTTGATAGAAATGATTCATATACCTTCTTTAAGCAGACAGACTCATTATTAATAACAGGCCCTACCGGAACGAATGTCATGGACGTGCAGATCATCGTTATAGAGTAAAAGAGCAGGAGAGAAAATGTCCTGCAATGAGGCAGAGGCTGCGCACTTAACGTATTTTCCCTTCAGCAGTAAAAATTAAGGGGCAATGTATGCTGCCCCTTAATTGTATTGTCAGTTCTCTACCGGGTAGCCTTTCTCAGACCATGATGCAAAGCCTTCTCTCATCCAGAGAACATTTTTATAGCCAGATTCTGCAGCAGCCTTGGATGCATAGTATGACTTCAAGCCGTTCGGTCCATCACTATGAAACACGATGGTAACAGTCATGTCCCGGGGAAGCTTGGAAATCGAATTCACCTGTGCGCTGTGCTGGATGACCCTTTGTTGTCCATTTGTAAGGAAGTGAAACTGCTCCCGGAAGATGTCCCGTGCCGTAATTGAGCGTCTTCCTCATATCAAAAACCTTTGCCTTGCCGGTTGTCACAAGATCTTTGGCATCGGCAGCAGATATCATCTGTACACCCTGAGGCAGGCCTGTTGGTGTCGGCACTTTGCCTGCAACTGCCAGCCCCGCCAGTAGTAAGGCTAATACCAAAGCCAGCGTGATCATTAAGAGGATTTTCATAGTTGCTATCCTCCTGAATTAAAGTGTTTTACATAGTACGTAAAAAATATTATGTGTAATTTCTCACCTCCTTACTCCCAAAATATGAATGATTAAAATTTATCTTGGTCTCTGCCCTATAAATCTTGAATTCACGGTCTGTTTAAATAATTTAACAATTAAATCCCCCGGGGACATTTCCAATAAACCTTATATTTAGGTGAAAATAGCAGGTTGCAATCACGGGAGTGTGTCACAAAGACTGCTGCTGTATGACAGGAATTAGAATTGAGATTACAGAATGTGAGACCCGTGCGTACCGACAAAAAAAAGGATGCTGACCTTTCGAGGGGAAATGGCTAAGGTATATGTGGGCCCGTTACCAGCATACGATACAGTGCAGGCTCTCGGCATAGGAGGGAAACCTTCAGCCAAAGATCAGCATCCTCTTAAGCTATTAATTTCTGAAAATATTTCGTGTATAATTCCTATTCTTGCATATTAGCCAAAATCCTTAAGCAATAACCGCATTTATTATCGGAAAGATTTGAAGAAACTTTAGTTGGAATTGCAAATTATCTTAAGGGAATGGTGGATTACGATTAAATGATATAAAAAAAGATGCTGACCCATTTAGGGGACATGGCTGAAGTAAAAGGTTGGGCTCTTAGCATAGGTAGGGATAAACCTTTTAATCAGGGGTCAGCATCTTTATTTATCTGTATGAGGTTCTGCCAAGCGAGCCTCTTTTCATACACTAACGAACTTATTGTACAATATGAACCTTGTTTTGTAAACCAAGTGAGAACAGGATTGCAAGAGCGGCCTTAAGTCCTGTAAAAATATGATTAAAAGAGGTCTTTACAACCATACTATTTCTAAGATTTTAAAAAATATGCAAAATGCAAGTTCTTCAATATCCTAATGCATCCTGTTTTCCCTTAGTGAAAAGGTTGGGAGTTGACTGACTGGAATTAAGATTAATGAAACTAGCCGGAATTTACAGGACTATGAAATCAGGCTTAATGAGAATGAGTTTTGGCTTTCAATGCAAGCCTGCCTGTGAGAGAGTGTCGTACAGGTGATATGGTGGAATTCTCAGACAGATGTTAACCCTTCACGAATAGCGAATTTAGTCAGTTCAGCAACTGAACGAATATTTAATTTTCCCATGACCTGTCTGCGGTGAGATTCCACGGTCTTTGAGCTTACGCTGAGATCAAATGCTATCTGCTTTGTTGACCTTCCTTCTGAAATCAGCTGCAGCACTTCCCTTTCTCTTTCCGTCAGGAGGGCGAACGACTGCGGAGGCGTGGATGACGACTGAGATACCAGGCTTTCGACCACAAGGCTGGCTATCTGGGGATTAATATAGGTTTTGCCGCTCATTACGACCCGTATTGCATGATCAAGCTCATCAAATGCGCTGTCCTTGATCAGATAACCGGATGCACCGGCCCTGAAAATTTCCGACACAAACTGTTTGTCATGGTGCATTGAGAGCGCTATGACCTTAATATCAGGATATTTGTTCCGTATCTTCCGGGTAGCATCAATGCCATTCATGTCAGGCATGCTTATATCCATTACCACGAGGTCCGGCTGAAGTTCCTGCACCATCTGAAGCGCTGTTTTCCCATCAGCGGCTTCACCGATTACTTCAATATCATCATATCCTTTTACCAGGGAACGTATCCCGTCTCTCAATATTTTGTGATCATCAACTAATAAAATTTTTGTTTTCATGCTGACTCCTTATTATAGGATTTTTCAGTAAGATCAAAGGGGGCTTCCAGCGTAACGACTGTCCCCTGGCCCGGTGTAGAAGACAAAGTAAATTTACCGTTCACATGGTTCATTCTCTCTCGAATATTAAACAGACCGAACCCTGAATTCGTGGGGGCGGTATCGGAAAATCCACCGCCTGAAACAGGAAAAATCTGATATTGCTGTCAAATGGCTTATCACTGCCATCGTCAATCAGCGTTGTTTTAATACCGTACTTTTCTCCGATTTGATCAATCAGCCACTTGATTGCCTGTTCGAAGCCCAATTCGTAAAGTATAGGTGGGCTGAGTTCGAAAGTCAATGTCCTCGTCTCCTTGATTGTCTGCTCAATCAGGTGCAGAATCTCTCTGGCACTGCTTTTCAGTTCGGCTGAAGGGGCAAGCTTATTGAGCAGGCCGAGCTTGATCTTTGCCAGTGCAAGGGTCTGACCTATACAGTCGTGGAGTTCGGTAGCGATTCGTCTTTTTTCACGTTCTTCAATCAGAGACAGCTGGGATGCAAGGGACTGGAGCTGTTTATGATAATCAACGAGCTTTTTTTCTGCTTTTCTTCTTACTCTTATCTCTTTTTGGAGGTCTTCATTGGCCTTGACGAGCTGTTGAGTTCGCGCTTTTACCGCCTCTTCAAGCTGTCTTCTGTGATGCTGCAATTCTTCTTCTGTTTTTTTCCGTTCAGATATATCGCGCACGACACTCTGGATGACGCGCATGCTGCCTATCTGGAAGAGACTCGCCGATACATCCGCACTGAAGGATGGACCTTTTTTCTTTTTGAACGTTGCCTCAAAATGAACCGATCCATCTTCGTGAATTTTTGTATACCATGCACGGGAGCGTTCAGCGCTTTCAGCGGATTGAATTTCAAAGATGTTTAACGGCAATATATCTATTCGTGAATATTCAAACTGTTCGAGCACTTGCTGATTTACGTCAATAATATCACCCGTCAGGTCATGAATGAATATTGAGTCATTGGAATAATGGAAAAGATTGCTGTATTTTTCTTCACTGTCCTTCAGGGCCTTTTCCGCATTCTTGCGTCCGGTAATGTCTCTGAAAATGCCCTGAAGAAATTTCTTTCCGTTCAGCTCTGTAAGGCTGACGCTGATTTCAACAGGGACCTTCTCTCCGGAGCTGTTTACGACCAGAAGAGGATCTGATATTCCGTGTCCTGTCTGAGCGTATTGTTCGAAAATATCCCGGTACCTGTCGGTCTCATCAGCCGGATGCAGCTGTGTGAAGTGCATTCCTATAATTTTATGCAAAGGGGTGTCGAGCAGCTTTTCAGCCTGCCTGTTCGCTCTGATTATAAATCCCGTCTCTGCGTCAGCAATAAAAATAGCGTCATTGGCAGTATCAATCAGCTGGTAGAAGATCTTTTCATACTCTTCTATCGTCGCTACGGAAGGGCTTTTTTTGCGGTTATTCTCAGGGCTCTTTTTTTTCATGCGTCTGGATTCAGAAATGGATTTGCTTTATAAGAGCGACGCACAGGCATGATCTTCCCCGGATCATTCAGAATATCCTTAATTATCCATAAATGAAGAAATAAAATCAATAAATGTATAATTATAACTCAATGGCGTTATATCAATAATGACGGAGATGTCTCTTAATAAACAGCGCATGCGGGGTTTGGGGGGGGCCATGAGATGAGGAAGAGGTCGCACGGCAAAACGAATCTGATAATTTTCACAGACCTTGACGGAACGCTGCTTGATTCCGAGTACTCGTTTGCAGAGGCGAAACCGGCGCTCAGAATCATTCAGGAAAACGGTGTGCCGCTGGTCCTCTGTTCAAGCAAGACAAAGGCTGAAATCGTTCACTGCAGAAAGAAACTGAACAACAGGCATCCGTTCATCTCTGAAAACGGCTGTGTGATTTTTCTGCCTTCCGAATATTTCGGGTTCATGATTCAGGGTGCGGGGGTCAGGGGTCAGAAAGAAGAAAACTACGCTATCATAAAACTCGGGACTGACTATTCAGATTTGAGGCGGGCACTGCATGAATTGCGATCTGAAGGATTTGATGTTACCGGGTTTGGAGACATGAGGATCAAAGAGGTATCCCTGCTCACCGGTCTCAGGCCGGCTGATGCTGCGCGGGCAAAACAGAGGTTTTTTGATGAACCGTTTGTATTCAGGGGTGGCGCTTCAGACATAAAAAAGATGAAGAAGCGCATTCAGGCAAAAGGATTCAAATATACGCAGGGAGAGTTTTTTCATATTATGGGAAACAGTGACAAGGGAAGGGCGGTTGAAGTGCTAAAGGACCTTTATACAAAACAGAGGGGTGAAATCATCAGCATTGCGCTTGGGGACAGCGTGAATGATATTGAAATGCTCGACAAGGCTGATTATCCGGTTGTGATACAGAAACAGGACAGGAGTTATAATTCAGAAGTAATGAAAAAGGTCAAAGGATGTATTAAATCCGGCGGAGTGGGACCGGAAGGATGGAACAGGGCTGTTTTAAAACTGCTTTATCAGTTCGGTATTGAGTAGTTGATCGGATCACGAAGTGCTTTCAGATTGTGTAAACGCTTTACCTCATGACGTTGGATTGTTTGTCATCCTCCGGTTAGACCGGAGGATCCAGTAACTTAAGTTAAACACTAGATTCCCCGATCAAGTCGTGGAATGACACTCAGTTTTCTAGTCAAGAGTAGTATTTTGAAATTTCTAATTTGAAATTTATTTAAAGCTTTGGTCCTCAGATGGAAACATACCGTTCTCAATTTCTTCGCGGTAACTCTTTAATGCCCTGAGCGCCTCTTCCTTCAGATTTGCATAGCGTTTTACAAATTTCGGAACAAATCGTTCAAACATTCCAATGACATCATGCAGTACAAGGACCTGTCCGTCGCAGAACGGTCCTGCGCCGATGCCGATCGTAGGAATTGTCAGGGTTTCAGTGATCTTTTTTGCCAGTCCCATCGGTATCGCTTCCAGGATAAGGGAAAAGGCGCCGGCGTCTTCAACGATGCGGGATTCTTCAAAAAGCTTCTCTGCAGACTCTTCTGACTTGCCCTGGACTTTATATCCTCCCATCCTGTGAATTGACTGGGGGGTGAGGCCAATATGCGCCATGACGGGTATGTCCGCCTTCGCCATCGCCCGCACGTGTCCGGCTATTTCAGAACCGCCCTCCAGTTTCACGGCAGACGCGCCCGCCTCTTTCAGGAATCTTCCGGCATTTCTTACCGCGTCTTCAATGCCGGTCTGGTAGGACATAAACGGCATATCTCCGATAACCATGGAATTCTTTGCTGCCCTTGAAACCATTTTCGTGTGGTAGATCATTTCATCCATTGTTACCGGCAGCGTGTTGTCCAGCCCCTGAACGACCATCCCGAGTGAATCGCCTACAAGAATGGCGTCAATGCCTGCCTCATCCACGATTTGGGCAAACGGGTAGTCGTAGGCTGTGAGCATTGTGATCTTCTTTGATTCGCGCTTTTTTTTCAGGAAATCCTGAATTGTGAAACTCATTGGTCGTCTAGTTAATGGTTAAAGGTAAATAGTAAATAGTGAATCGTTAATAGTCAATGATCTAACAGGCACGATCGCAGTTACCTGCGAATAACAATTAACGAATAATTTATTTCACTATTTCTAACAGTTCAAGATCAAAGGTTAACTCTTTCCCTGCCAGGGGATGGTTTGCATCCATCATAAAACCCTTCTCTGTCCGGCCGACAACAGTCACAACAACGGCCCGACCATCCGGTCTGTGCATTTTTACCGGGAGACCGATTTGCGGGTCAAAATCTCCGGGGGCATTTTTTCTGGCAAATTCAAATACTTTCTTCTCATCATGAGGTCCGTATGCATCTTCGGGTGAGATGACAACGGTTTTCGTTTCTGCTATTCCCATGCCAATTATCCCTTTTTCGAATCCCGGAATGACGTTTCCAGCGCCGATCGTAAACTCAATGGGCTGTATGTCACGCGATGATTCTACGACATTGCCCTTTGAGTCTTTCAGTGTATAGTGAACTTTTACTCTGTCTCCATTCTTTGCCTGCATTTGATCTCCTTTTATTTGATTTAATCACGATTCGGTCAATTATAACATACAAGAAGCTATCAGCGATCAGACGCTTAACTCTTCATTTCAGCTCTCCGCCTGAAATAAAACAGAACAGCCCCTCCCAGAATCATGCAAAGACACAGGATCTGACCCAGCGACAGAAAACCAAAAATGAAGCCGATATGACTGTCCGGTTCACGGACAAATTCAATGAAGAACCGCACCGCGCCGTATCCGATGATGTATAACGAGAGCAGCATGCCATCAAATGCCTTTTTCCTTCGAATAAGCCAGAGAATAAGGAAGAGAAAAATGCCTTCAAAGAATGCCTCGTAAAGCTGTGAAGGGTGCCGGAGCAGGCCGGACGGGTCAGACGGGAAATACATGCCTATGGGTGATGTGGTCGCCCTTCCGTACAGTTCCCCATTTATAAAATTGCCTAATCTGCCAAATGTATAACCGAGGGGGATGGACGGAATAAGAAAATCCACGAAGCGTAAATAAGAGAGTTTGCGTTTACGGCAGAACAACGCTGTTCCGGCTAGAACGCCTATCAACCCCCCGTGATATGACATGCCGGAGAGTCCCGTGAAATGAATTCCTCCCTGAAAGCTGAACGGCAGAATGATCTCCAGCGGGTGGTCCAGGTAATAGGTGAAGTTGTAAAAAAGCACGTAGCCGAATCTGGCACCGAGCATCAGCCCCAGTATGGCCCAGACAAAGTAGTCTTCTATATCGTTCTTTGCGTAATCAAAGTCCTCATGGTTCAATCTGTAAACGGAGAGAAAATACACCACGGAAAAAGCAACGATATACATGAGGCCGTAATAGCGTATCTCAAACTCTCCGATCCGAAAAATGTAGGGAGTCAGATGTTCGGGTATATGCTGCCAGGCAGTGATTATCTGGTCCACGTTTCTAATATTAGATGTCAGTACTCAGTATTCAATAGTCAGAGTAACACCCAGACTACTGACGATTGCTAACGACTACTGATTACCGACTACTGATCTAAAGCAGCCCGGCCCGTTCCATGATGGCAGGCACCTTGTCTTCCGCACCGATTGCCATAATATGTACGCCGTCACAGATATTTTCTTCTTTGAGCTGCTTTATGTGCCGTGCCATAATATCGATGCCCGCATCGAGTGCCTTTTCCTTCCCTGCTTCCTTCAGTTCATCGATCAATCCCTGGGGGACAGTGATGCCCGGGACAAACTTGTTCATAAAGTTTGCCATGCCCGCGCTTTTTAAAAGCACGAGTCCGGCAAGGATTTTTACAGGAAATTTTCGGGCATACTGCATAAATTCCTTGTATTTATCTATATCGTAAATCGCCTGCGTCTGAAAGAATTTTGCTCCTGCGTCGACTTTTTTCTCAAACTTCATCAGCTGCGGTTCAAGCGGATTTGCTTCGGGCGTCACAACGGCCCCCTGGTAGTAATCTGTACTGCCGAGCATTTCATTGCCCATCATATCTTTTCCGTTATTCAGCGAATCGACAACTCTGAGAAGCTGGACGGATTCAATATCGTACACCGGCTTTGCCTCTTTATGGTCACCTGCATTTGGATGGTCACCGGTCATACAGAGGACATTCCTGATTCCGAGAATGCTTGCGCCGAGAAGGTCTGACTGGAGACCGATCCGGTTACGGTCGCGGCATGTCATCTGCAGTATGGGTTCGTTTCCCATCTCAAGGAGCAGCCTGCAGAACGAGACCGAACTGATGCGCATAACGGCTGACTGGTTATCGGTAACATTGAGGGCGTCCACTTTGCCTTTCAGCATCTCGGCTTCATGGAGGATCTTTTTTATATCAGTTCCTTTGGGCGGTCCTACTTCTGCGGTAACAACAAACTTTCCTGAGTCGAGGGCATCTTTTAAACTCACTTTTTTACCTCCTTCGTCTCGCGAACATTCAGTTTTGCCGGCTTTCTGCCTGCGGACCAGTCTTTGGGGCTGAGGGTCTTTTTCAAATCATCAAGCTGGTTTGTCTTCTTCATCCTCTCATAGATCCTTACCCAGGCACACTCAATGTCAGAACTGACTTCGCATTTCCCTTCATTGGTTCCGCCGCACGGCCCGTTGAGCAATCCTTTGGGGCACGCTGTCACCGGGCAAATTCCACCGGTTTTATCGAGGATGCACTGTCCGCAGAGAGAGCATCTTTCATCAAACATCTGAAATCTTGTCATGTTTCCGAGAAACAGGGAATCGTTTGCCGGGAACACAGGTTTATCCGGAAAAATCTCGACAGCTGACTGTGTACCTGCACCGCAGGACAGAATGATAACGGCATCAGCTGCAGCGCATGCGTCTTTGTCTTTCTTTAATTCAATTTTCGTACCGAGGGTCTGGCATCCTGTTTTGGGGAGCAGTGTTCCGGTCACTGTCTTGCCTTCTGCCTCAAGGGTCTCTTTCATCGCCTTCAGTTCAGGTTCTCCCCCTGTGCCGCAAAGCGAGGCGCACTCGGAGCAGCCGATCAAAAAGAAACTCTTGTAATTCCTGATGTTTTCCATCAAATCTTTGAAGTCACGCTTTTTCGTAATAATCATATCTGGTCTCCCTTGTATAAAATGGTTCTGACCGCTTGAATTGTTTCAGCGGTTTCATCCGTTTTACCCTGGAACAGTTCGAATGGATGGAACGGTTAGAACTGTTTATTCATTAATCGCTTCGTTTCAGCAATGCAAGGAATTCAAGCCTCGTTGACTCCTTGGTGCGGAAGATTCCCCTGACGGCAGATGTGACCGTCCTTGCATTGGGTTTTTTCTCGCCTCTCATGGACAGACACAGGTGCTCTGCATCTATAATGACCATCGCCCCTCTGGGCTTGAGGTTTTTCATGATTAAATCCGCGAGCTGGGTCGTCAGTCGCTCCTGGACCTGCGGCCGCTTGGCAAAGAATTCCACAGCCTTTGCAAGCTTGCTTAATCCGACGATTTTCCCGCCTGACGGTATGTATGCCACATGGGCCTTGCCGATAAAGGGAAGTAAATGATGTTCACATACCGAGTAAAATGGAATGTCTTTCAGGAGCACCATTTCATCATGTGTTTCACCTTCTATCGGTTTTAAAATTTCCTCTGTCGGTGTCTGAAGGCCTGAAAAGATCTCTTCATACAGTTCTGCTATGCGTTTGGGAGTGTCCTTGATTCCGGGCCTGTCAATGTCTTCGCCGATGCCTTCCAGAATCAATTTCACGCCTTTTTCTATTTTATTCTTATTCATATGGAAGTATGTTGCCTTGAGAAGACAGCAAAAAAGTTTAACATGCGGCCATAATTGGTGTCAAAAGCCGAAATATTACCGAGGTCGGACCTCGGTAGTCACTTCCGAGGCTTAGCCTGGGAAGAAAGAAATTAAACCATCAGTTCGGGCAGCACTGCCTCAAGAGCGTCAACAGCATGTACCGGATGGCTCTCAGGATGGATTGCCCTGTTATACAGCTTTTCAGCGTTGACGCGTGTATCCTCTTCCCGTGCCCCGGCATAGGATGCCAGGAGACCTGAAAAAATTGAGATCACCACTGGTTTATTGTCTTCAACCGCTTTTCTGACCTTCCCGATGTTCTGATACAGCATGCCGCGCCATCCCTGATGTACGAGCTTGGTAACAGTTGCCGGGCCTACGCCGCCAGTTTCCAGCGTAAAGGCATCTGCCTTTGAACGCGCTGCAGGGTCTACATCCCCGTAGGGTTTTTTTCCGTCCTTTCTGAAAGAGGTCGATGCATCAATAATCAGGCATCCCTCCTTCAGCATATCAGCGGTAAAAAAGTACTCCGTGTCCGGATGAATTTTATAGGGATGAAAACCCATGCATCCAAATACGATGTCAGCACGCTTTGTGAGTTCTGTATATACCCTCAGCTGCGTTTCTTTGTCTGATTTTCCGCCTGACCCCGTGCGGGTATGCAATGGGCCGAGTACTGTTGCATCAAAGCGCTTCAGGAGATTAAACAGGGGTTCACCCACGATATTGCTTCTTCCTGCAACGAGAACCTCAAGACCGCCGAAACTCGCGATCCCGTCAGGGCGGAGCCGGGCGCCTTTTTCCCTGACCAGATAGACACTGGCCAGATCAACCATCCCGCTGGGTGTACAGCAGTCGTAATACCGCTCAGCTCCAAGAGACATAAGACCGAGAGTGACCTGATTGAGACCATCCCCGTCTTTTGAAACGTCGATCCGGTTGCATAGTGCAGTCGTGTCTATTGTCTGACCTGCTGCACCGCCAAAGGGCAGCTGGAACATAAGGATGGAAATAGAACGGTCGTTGTTCCATTTTTTAAGGTTCTCATACATTTCAGCCGCTGTTATCGTTGAGGGAAATTCTTCCATCATGCTGGAGAGCCCGGACTGCTTTGTTGTTGCGCCTTTCATTCCGACATAGCTCCGTGACGCCGCGACCTTTGGGTCGTCTTTGTCGCCAACCAGAACCGTGAGGACTTTACTGTCAGTGGATTTAATATCCTTCAGTGCAGGGATTTCGCTGAAAAAGTCCACACGGCGCTTCAGTTCCGGAATAATCATTTCCTGATAGCCCATGGGATATTTCTGCTCTCCTTTTACGACTCCGGAACCGTTGATTACGCGTGAATAATCTTCCCCCCGGAAGGGACGGGTAATAATATGTTTAAAATCATCCTGTGAAAACAGCCAGTGATTGATACCTCCGATGCGGTCATTATATTCTCTGTATGCCATGATGCCTCCTTACATTATGATTAAAAAGAGAGTATAAAATTTAAATAGTTATCACATTGAAAGTCAAGGGGCGTTTGTAAAATTTCAAGCAAACGGGCTCATCGACGACAGGATGTGACCTATGTCATGTAAGTCGATGGATAAATAAAATTTTAACTTATATAATATTAATTTAAAATAATCGACGCTAACCGAGAATGTGAGCACAGAGGAGGAGTTATGAAATTGTTTGCTGTTCTGGCAGGTATCGTATTGATGGTGAGTATCAGCTTTGCTGAGGATGATGCTGTTCTGAAAAACGAGAAAGACAGGCTGAGCTATGCGATCGGCATGGATATAGGCAATGGTCTTCAAAGGCAGAACATCGATCTAAATCCGGAAATTGTGGCCCAGGGGATCTGGGATTCTTTATCAGGGGGCAAGACGCTGCTGACAGAGCAGGAATACCGTGACACCATGACCGCCTTTAAAGAGGAAATGTCTAAGAAGCAGATGGCCCTGATGCAGGAGTTCAGCGATAAAAATAAAAAAGACGGGGAAAATTTTCTTGCTGAGAACAAGACAAGGGATGGGATCACTACACTGCCGAGCGGATTACAATATAAAGTCATTCAGGCAGGAACTGGAAAGACGCCGAAGGCCAGTGATACGGTGACAGTAAATTACAGGGGCACCTTAATTGACGGAACAGAGTTTGACAGTTCTTATCGCCGTGGACAGCCTGCGTCATTCCCGGTCAAAGGGGTCATCCCCGGCTGGACCGAGGCCCTCCAGTTGATGAAGGAAGGGGCGAAGTGGGAACTCTATATTCCCTCAAACCTTGCCTACGGGGAGCGGGGAGCAGGGCGGAATATCGGTCCGAATTCAACGCTCATCTTTGAGGTGGAGCTCATTTCGGTTAAAGAATAAGGATTCAGGAACAGCGTATTGTTCTTTTTTCGGTGACAATCATATCGACTTTTATGTCATGAGGCTCTGTCGGGATTGTATTGCCGATCTGCTCTTCAAATGCCAGGGCAATGGTAATAATATGCTTTTCAACCCTGGAAAGCTGTTTTGATTCATAGCTGAGGAGCCTGTCATAGTACCCACCGCCGTATCCAATGCGTGAACCGGTGATATCAAATCCTGTCCCCGGAATAATGACAAGGTCAACGGTATTGAGGCTGACTTCACGTTCTTTCTTTGCCGGCGGTTCCAGAATGCCCATGTATCCTGGGGACAGTTCTGAGACATCCCTGACCTCGAACAGACGCAACACCCTCTGCTTCGGGGCAACCCGCGGCAGTATTAATGTCTTCCCGAGTGACAGGACATCCTCAAGATAATTCATGGTGTTCACCTCGGAACGGAAGGACATATATAAAAGAATCGAGCCAGCTTTCTGAAATTCCCTGAGCGAAAAGAGCGTTTTCTCAATTGCTGCCTCTTTGAGTCTTTTCTGTTCAGGATGGATGGCGTCTCTTTTTTTGATGAAATCTTTTCTGAGCTGTCGCTTCATAGGGGGATCTTCGCTTACTGCCGGTTGAGCTGGGCTTGCAGCATTTCCTTGATCTTTTTTACCTCACCGACTGTCCGGGATGATGCCTCGTAGGAAGGGATTCCGCTCATATCCGAGTCCATGATGCTCTCATCAAAGGAAATTGCCCCTAGAAAGCCGATGTCCGGCAGGTTCTCTTTTATGAATGCGATGTCCTGCTCCTGCCGTGTCTTGTTCGCTATGGCAAATACCTTTTTGATGCCAAGGCCGAGTGCCAGGTCTTTTACTGCATTGGCTGTCTGGAGACTCCTCTGGCCCGGCTCAACAACCACAATAAAGGCTTCAACGCCCTCTGCCGTCCCCCGTGTGAGGTGTTCTATTCCGGCCTCCATATCAACAATGACCACTTCGTCCCTCTCTACAATGATGTGTTTCAGCAGTCTCCGCAGGAGGGCGTGCTCCGGGCAATAACAGCCTGAGGCGGCAAATTTTGACTTGCCCATGATAAGAAGTGTAATGTTGTCTATTTTATAACCGAAGCCCTCGGGGATGTCATCGACCCTGGGATTGATCTTGAATATCCCGCCGCTTGAACCCGGCTTTGCACCGGTCCGTTCTTCAATTAATTCCGTTAACTCAGCTATGGGACGCAGCGCATTGACCTCCTCTTTTGAAATCCCAATGGCTGTTGCGAGGTTTGCGTCAGGATCAGCGTCGACTGCAATGACTTTTTTGCCCTCTGACGCAAAGAGATGACATAACATGGCGGAAACAGTTGTTTTTCCTACGCCGCCTTTTCCAGTCACAGCAATTTTCATAGAATAAACCATATGTTACATTCGCTTCACACTTAATCATGCAGCTGAGAAATAGTAGCATTCAAAGAAAATTTTTGTCAAAAATAAAGATAAGTACTTTGTTAAAGAAGTTGCGCATCACGGTCGATACTAAATATAATAACGAAGGGATAAAACTCGAACGGGTCCGTATACATGCACAGAGATTTTAATTTAAGAAGATACTTTTCTGTTTTCAGCATATCAATCATCCTCGTCTTAAGCGTTTTGTTGAGTTGTCTGGTGTATCTGAACCAGAAGGCAACATTGATCAGTTACTCAATTACAATAGCTCAAAAATATGCTGACCAGCTTGTTCACCATATTGACGAAGCGTTACATATTGAAAATCTGGACATAAATGAATTTCTGGAGACAGGATCACCGGGGCCGTATTTGCAGGTCATGAATAACATTGCGCAGCGTCATATGCATGCGTACGAGGATGTAGTAAGACTCAGGATTTTCAACAGAAAAGGCAACACAATCTATTCCACCGATCCATACAATATCGGAATTGTGAACACCTCTCCATATTTGAAACTTGCTTTGAGGGGTGAAACCTCTTCAAAACTGATAAGACGTTTCACCCCTGTTGAGTCTGACACCTCTGAAAAAGGAAAGAGCTATCCAGTTGATTTGCTCGAAATCTATGTTCCCGTGCATAAAAACTATCATGATGGCACAAAGGGAAGAGTAATAGGAGCCATTGAAATATACAAGGACCAGACCTCGCTCTTTGGTCTGATGAGACGGGAGTTTATCAAGGTCCCGGTATTGCTTATCTTCGCCATGACTGCCCTGTATCTGTTTTTGCAGGTTGTTATCAGGAAGGCGGACCGGATCATCAGTGAACAGCAGGAAAAAATAGAAAAACATAATGCGGAGCTCCGTCAGGCACAGGACAAGATATCAGAGAGCATTGACGAAGTTATTGAACACGAAAGCTTTCATGTACGATACGAAAACAAGGACCTGTTACGATGCTGGGAACATAAGAAATGCGCAAAAAAAGATTGCCCCAGTTATGAAAATGATCAACTCAGGTGCTGGCAGGTGGCAGGCACCTTCTGCGGCGGCAATGTGCAGGGGTATTTTGCTGCAAAGTATGGTGACTGCAGGAAGTGCGATGTCTTTCAGCACGCGTTTGACAACAGGATTAACTCGATCGGGGAGAGTTTTAATAACATGATGGCACTCCTTGAAAACAAGCACCATCAGCTGCAGTTATTGAATGACCGGCTTAACTGGTTAATTGATATTGATCCGCTGACACAGGTTGCCAACCGCAGGAGTTTTCAGAAACGGGTCCAGAATATTCATCAGCTTTCATTGCGGTACAGCCGCCCATACAGCATTATCATGTGCGATGTTGATGACTTTAAAATTTACAATGATTTATACGGTCACCAGCAGGGAGATTATGCGCTCATAACTGCGGCCAATATTATCGAAAAATCATTGAGAAAGACTGACGAGCTGTTTCGCTGGGGAGGAGAGGAATTTGTCATTATCCTCCCGGAACAGGATATTGCATCCGCTTTGAAAGTCGCAGAGCATCTCAGGGTCTCGATGCAGTCACTTTCCATAGAGCACAAGGCAAGTGATTTCCATATATTGACCATGAGCTTCGGGGGGAGTTCAAACGCTACAGAGAAGATTAAACATCTGTCGTGGGAGTCTGTGCTGAAAGAGGCCGACGACCAGCTGTACCGGGCAAAATCAGAAGGCAAGAACTGTGTTTATCCAAAAGAGCTCAGTGAAGAAACAGGCAGCGCGTAAGCACCCCGGATTATTGAATCCTTGACATCAGCGCATCCCTCATTACATCAACGGGCGGTTTGACCCCTGTCCAGAGCTCAAAGGCGAGGACCCCCTGCCATAAGAGCATTCCCGATCCATTCACGGTACGGGCATTTCTTTTTTCCGCTTCCTTAAGAAGGCGGGTTTTTTTGTACACAAGATCGCACACGACCATTTTTGACGTGATGTGGTCCGGGTTTATCGGGAGGGGATCGTCAGGCTTCAGTCCCAGAGGCGTTGCGTTAATCATAATATCAGTATCATCGATCCGGTCGATATTATCCAGAAGGACGATATTGTTTCGGATCTGATTCAGGTCTGAGGCCAGCTTCACCGCTTTTGGCGTATCGATATCGTATAAGGACAGTTTTGACGCCTTTTCACTGAGGTAGTAACTGACCGACCTGGCAGCACCTCCCGTGCCGATCATGATAATATTTTTATTGTTGAATGATACGTCCTTTTCTGCCAGTGAGCTTGTGAAGCCCCGTCCGTCCGTGTTGTAGCCTGTAAGAAATCCGTCTTTGTTTGTTACCGTGTTGACTGCTCCTATGAAGGCTGCCTCTTCATCGATCCTGTCAAGAAGCGGCAGTACATTTTCCTTGTGCGGTACGGTAATATTGACCCCCAGCATATTGAGACTGCGGATGGCATGGACTGCACCGGACAGGTCTTCCGGGGAGACCCTGAAAGGGACATAGCAGATATCAAGCTGCAACGCGTTAAACGCGGAATTATGCATTGCAGGTGAGAGCGTGTGATCTATGGGATTGCCGAAGATTCCGGTGATTTTAGTCTTCCCGTTTATGTCCATTGACAATCCCCCTTATCAATCCCTCCGGTGTGGGTTCTATGGGCTTTACATGCATGCCCAGACTTTCTTCAAGGTCTTTCAACGAAACATTGTCAAGAAACATGTCCGTTCCGTTTCTCAGGGCTCTGCCTTTGTTTTGCCGACGATCGATTTCACGATATCTTTTCCGGTGAGGAGCCCCGCGACCGTTACGGCCGGTCCAAAGAATTTATTATCTACTTTAAAAACATCCAGCGCAAGTCCGTCTATGCCCTTCAGTTTTTTGGAGAACTCTTCCAGGTACGATATGAATGAGGCACCTGAAAAAATAGCGATTTTTGCCGGGGTAATTTTTTTGGGGAATTTTATGTGCTTCGCGGAATACAGGAACTGGGGAATCAGTCCGACCCCATTTTCTATCTGTGGCAGGTCGCCATAGTCCCGAAGAGAAGGAAAGGGCAGTCCGGCCTTCAGATAAAATTCGTCTGCAAGATGAACAATTGGATCTCCATGTCGCTTTTTCAATCTCCTCCTGAAATATTTGACCGATTCAATGACTTTGAGTGCATCCTGTTTTTTAACGCCCCTGAGCGAAGATTTGTGGAACTTTGTGAGGCCTACAGGAACAACCGCAATGGACGATACATAGGGATAGAATTTCTGAAGGCCCTTGATTGTATTGGCCAGCTCTTCGCCGTCATTCAGTCCGGGACATACGACCACCTGGGCATGGATTCTTATTTTGTGTGATGTGAGGTCCTGTATTTCATTTACAATATCAGGCGCCTTCGGGTTGCCGAGCATTTTCCTCCTGATTGCATTGTCCATTGAATGCACGGAAATATAAAGAGGGCTCAGTTTCTGGCTGATGATACGTTCCTTGTCCTGCTTCGTGAGATTTGTGAGAGTAATATAGTTTCCGAACAGAAAAGACATGCGGTAATCATCATCTTTCAGGTAAAGCGTTTTTCTCATTCCCTTTGGAAGCTGTTTCACAAAACAGAACAGGCATTTGTTCCTGCAGGTCTTTGTCCTGAAGGTCTTCAGTTCCAGACCGAGAGGGACACTGTCCTTATTGTTTACTTTTAATGTAAGTACTTTCGTTGCCCGCTGAATTTTAAATTTCAGGAGGCTGTCCTTCGAAAAGTACATGTAATCAATGACATCGTGAATGGGATTGTTGTTAATGCTCAGAAGGATATCGCCCTTGGCAAATCCTGTCTGCTCGGCAATAGTCCCTTCTTCTACATGACTAATTGTTGTATTCATAAGATATTACTCTTTAGCTCGATTATTCGCCTGTTCGCTTGTTCCAAATTTCAGGCCCTGAATAACGTAGTGAATGCCTGATATTGCGGTGATCACTGCCACAACAACGAAAATTACGGCCGGGAAGTCTGCATTGCCTCTAAATTTTAATGACAGCAGGATAAGCCCAATTAACATAAACTGAAGGGCGCTCGCTGATTTTCCCCATATGCTTGGTTCAACCTTAAGTTTACTTGTCACAAAGTACAGGATGACACAACCTGTCGTGACAATCAGGTCCTTGCTGATAACAATAATCGTTAGCCATTTTGGCATTAATTCATACACACTCATAAGAATAAACGATGTCAGGAGAAAAAATTTATCGGCAACCGGATCAAGAATTTTCCCGAAATCCGTTATCTGTTTCGTTATCCGTGCAACCAGTCCGTCCAGAATGTCTGTCACCGAGGCAATGATGAAGAGTAAAAGTGCAAACGAATACTCCCGGTAAATCAGTGAAGCCGCAAAAAAAGGCAAAAGAAGTATCCTTGTTAATGTCAAGATATTTGGGAGATTTCCTTTCATAAATGGAAATTGTCCTGTAATAGTCCAGAAAAAAAGAAAATGTTTATAAATAAAGCATTTAAAGGAGTCTTGTTTGTAATCTGCATTAAAAATAAGGCAGCCCCTGCCAGGTGGGCTAACAGGGGCTGCTTCTAACATGATCTATTCAGATATTGTTAAAATACACCCTTTACTTTTCCTGTATCCGTGTCAACTTCGATCCTTCGGAACGCCGGGTTTGAACCTGTTCCCGGCATGAGACTTATAGCGCCGGCGACCGGTACGATAAATCCTGCTCCACCGTAGGTAAGAACCTCCCTGACCTTGAGCCTCCATCCTGTCGGAACTCCTTTGAGCGCAGGGTTGTCCGAAAGTGAGAGATGCGTTTTGACCATGCAGAGCCCCAGCTTTGCGAGTTCAGGATCTTTCTGTATTCTTTCCAGCGAGGCGTTGGCTTCAGGGGAGTACTCAACGCCGTCAGCGCCGTACACCTCTTTGGCAATAATTTCAATACGGTCTTTGACCGGTTGATCAAGGTCATAGAGGAATTTAAATTCAGTTTTTTCTTCCTGCCTCTGCGAATTCAATTGCGCCGTCTCCGCCTTTCTCCCAGTGCCGCGAGAGCGCGACCTTTGCACCGGCAGCTTCTGCAAGCTCACGGACCTTGGCGATCTCTGCATCGGTGTCAGTGTAGAACGCATTGATGCAGACAACCGGGCTGATTCCCGCCTTTCTGACATTCTTGATATGGTGGAGCAGGTTGGCGGAACGGGTACGGGCGCGCCGCCGTGGCATTTCAGTGCCCTGATTGTTGCAACAACAACTGCAGCGTCCGGGACAAGTTTGCTGAAACGGCATTTCAGGTTCCAGAATTTTTCGAAACCGATGTCAGCGCCGAATCCTGATTCAGTGACGTGGTAGTCGGCGAGTTTCAGGCCGATCTGGTCTGCGATGATTGAACTCTGACCGATAGCGATATTGGCAAAAGGGCCTGCGTGAACAATGACGGGCTGTCCTTCCAGTGTCTGCATGAGGCTCGGATTGAGGGCAGAGACCATCCATGCCGTCATTGCTCCGGCTACCTGGAGATCATTCGTTGTTACAGGTTTGCCCTGCTTGTTGTATGCAACGACGATTTTTCCCATGCGATCACGCATGTCCTTGAGGCTGGTCGCAACTGACAGAATTGCCATGACTTCCGAGGAAACAGCAATTCCGAATTTTGATTTCATCATAAAACCATCACTTTTACCATTAACGCCGTCAATCCCGATGATGATGTTTCTCAGGGCCTGCACACAGAAATCCATGATCCATCCCATCTCAACCTTTGTGGGATCAATATCGAGTCTTTCCATATTGCTCAGGCGCTGAAGCTGCTCATCGGTATAATTCCGCTCATGCTGCATCCTTGAGGTGAGGGCAACCATGGCAAGATTATGAGCATTCATGATGGCATTTATATCGCCGGTAAATCCGAGTGAAAACGGGGTCAGGGGGATGCACTGGGCAAGTCCGCCGCCTGCAGCAGAACCCTTGATGTTCATCGTCGGTCCGCCCGATGGCTGTCTTATCGCTGCGCATACGTTTTTGCCTATTTTGCCGAGGCCCTGAACAAGACCCATCGACGATGTCGATTTCCCTTCTCCCAGCGGAGTAGGGGTTATGGCGGTGACATCAATGTACTTTCCGTTTGGTTTGTCTTTCAGGCGCTCCAGCACTGCACGGTAATCGATTTTACCGATAAAGTGGCCCTGCGGCAGCAGTTCCTCTTTGGTCAGTCCGAGGCGGTCTCCGATTTCATAAATTGTCGCCATGGATTTTTCTGCAGCTTCTGCAATTTCCCAGTCAGCGTGTTTGGTTGGATCAAGTGGCATTGTAAAAATCCTCCTCTATTTAATTCATTGTTTCATTTATTCCATTGGGCGGAATAAATAATGTGATTAACTCAAAATCAAAAAAATTACATCCGGAAGCTCTCAAGCTCTAAGCACTGCACAACGCATTTTCAGTTTTTAAGCACTGCACAACGCATTTTCAGTTTTGTAAAAAACGGATTTGTAGAAGTCTAAAACAGTAGCATACAGCTTATGATGCTGTCAAACAAAATATAGCAATACATAAATAACTATTACTAATTTATTGACGCGGAACGTGCATCTTTTGATTTTTATGTTTTTTCAATTTATAGTTATAAGGCGCAGTAATTTTTTCAGGCTCATCGTGATAGAGAGTGGGTAAAATTTACGCGATAACTCCTTTTTGATTGCGTGAAACTGTTATCTGATTGAAGAGAGAAGATTCGAGGCCTTGCATGAACTGGCACCAGAAGGACATACAGGAAATTTTTGAATCACTGAAATCGCAGTCTGCAGGTCTGTCTTCTGCTGAAGCAGCCCGTCGACTGGAACAATACGGTCCGAATGAAATGAAGGAAACGGCCAAAAGGACGCTCTTCATGATGTTCCTCGACCAGTTCAAGGATTTCATGATACTTGTCCTGATTGGTGCAGCCGTTGTCTCAGGCGTAATCGGGGAAGTGGTTGATACGATCGCGATTGTGGTCATTGTTATTCTGAATGCCATTATCGGATTTGTGCAGGAGTACAGGGCTGAACAGGCAATGAAAGCGCTGCGGGAAATGGCCGCACCCGAGGCATTGGTCCTCAGAAACGGAGAACGCTCAATGATCCCCGCGTCAGAACTCGTGCCGGGCGATGTCGTGCTCCTTGAAGCGGGCAGAATAGTTCCTGCTGACATAAGGCTGTCTGAATCAGCGCAGTTGAAGGTTGAAGAGGCGGCGCTGACAGGAGAATCAATACCGGTTGAGAAAAAAGACGCTGTCCTTCCTGATGGACCGGTTTCTCTTGGCGACAGAAAAAATATGGCATACAAGGGAACAATTGTTTCGTACGGGAGGGGGACGGGCATTGTTGTCGGCACGGGGATGGAAACAGAACTCGGGAAGATAGCAACACTCCTGCAGGAAGAAGAAGAGGTCAGGACCCCCCTGCAGAAGAGACTCGCAAAATTCGGACAGCGGCTCGGGATAATCGTCCTGGCAATCTGTGCGGTTGTGTTTATCACCGGCCTGCTGCGGGGGGAGGCGCCCCTCCTTATGTTTTTGACGGCAATCAGTCTGGCAGTGGCGGCGATTCCGGAGGCCCTGCCCGCTGTTGTCACTATTTCCCTTGCCCTTGGCGCAAAAAAAATGGTCAAGCAGAACGCGCTGGTGCGAAAACTCCCTGCCGTGGAGACGCTCGGCTCTGTGACCTATATCTGCTCAGATAAAACCGGAACACTTACGCTCAACAAAATGACGGTGGAGGAGCTCTATGTGGGGGGTATGATTGAGGTAAGGGACCGGACAGATATCAAAGATGACGAAAAACTCTTTGATGCCGGATCACAGGTCTCGGTACTCTTTCACGGGCTTGCACTCAGCAATGATGCAGTCGTTGATAAGGATAATACTGTTCTCGGCGATCCCACGGAAATCGCGCTTTTTGAAATTGCCGGCGAACGGGGCTTTCATAAAATCGAGCTTGAGA
>Ga0111163_1030_pt1 | contig 26313 bp, 29 predicted proteins | sample DeeMarSeWOR28_12_FD_80262 | JGI IMG/M metagenome (GOLD analysis project Ga0111163, IMG submission 80262) | Nitrospira bacterium SG8_35_4 | reverse complement strand
CGAGATTTATGACATGTCCAAATTTTGCTCTTGTCTGGTCGTATATCTCTGCCAGCAATCCTTCGGCTTTGTTTTCAGGCACTGTTTTAATCCAGCTCATGGGTCCCTCCCTGTAAAATAGTCCTGCACTATATATCGGGATATCCCCCAGTTTTCTGAAATAATGAGATGAAACTGTGAAGGAAGATTAAATATTAGCTCCCGTTGGACACTTCTATCGGATAAGAAATGGGCAAAAGTATGACCGCTAAAAAATTCGGAATTTACTTAACGTATACGGCAATTCAACGACCGTCATGTCGCTAATGTTTTTCTGCAGCAGATCAAACCCGGCTTCAATGATGCCGCGCTGGGTTTTTATATCACCGGGGTTCCCGAGCGGTTTGCCGGGGGAAAACTTCATGGACAACACTCTCGGCGGCCTTGCAAGCTCAATAAGGTCTCTTCTGAATGTAGTGCATACGGTAGCGATACCGGCTTCTTCAACTCCTCTTGCGATCAGTCCGACCGACTGGTTGCAGATAACTCAGGTGGGCGTTAAGAATGCTATATCGACGCCGAGTTCCTTGAGGCGTGCTCCCGCCTTTTTTGAATTCTCTAACAGGGGTCCGGTGACATAAATATGACCCATGAAGCTGTAGTGTTCTTCTGACAGTGAATGAATGGTGCCGTCACTGACATATTCCCTCATTCTGTCAATGGGGAAGACGCAGTTCAGGTCAGCGTTAATAAACTGATGGTCATACGACTCATGCGTGACCATGATGTCCTGATGGGTGACGTTGCCGGGGAGCATTCTGAAAGAACAGTCTCCTCCGGGGTGTTTTGTATCAAAGGGCGTATCGGTCTTTAAATGCAGGCCGCCGGTGGTCAGCAGCGCAAGCTTGCACTCCTTCAGCGGTTTATTCAGCGGTGTGACCGGCGTATCTTTGCATACCGTATATTCAAATGCAGGGTACTTTTTCTGAATTAATTTTTTTGTAAGCATAAGTGATTTGATCATCCCTGCCCCCTCTCTGACCTGATTCTTAATGATATCTATCATGACGTGTGTTGATAATCAGAAACTGTAACGTGCCCCGGCATATGCATTGGTATTGTCCTCAAACTGTGCAAAAAAAGTGTGGTCATCTTTTCCGGTAAAGATATTTCCTCCTGTCTCAATACTCCACCGGTCAGAAACCTTATAGTGAATTTTCGGACGGAAATATGCGTCCTGATCAGAAGGAGAATAATAGACAAACAGAGAGACCTTCAGGTTCTGATTCATCATCAGCCTGGTCAGTCTGAGCGTCAGAACATGCCGCTCCTCGTCCTTCCGGACAGCACCCGGAAGAAGAGAAGACTCATATTCAGAGTAATCGAGCATCCATTCAAGATAGTACTGCAGGCCGCCGGTAAGGTTGCGGTCCAGTTCTCTCTCGTAGCCTGCCAGAAACCGTACCTCACTGTTCCGGATAAACGGGTCGCTCCCATCCCTGTCCTGGTGAGAATCATAATATCCGGCTTCTGCGTAGCCTATTCCGCCCAGCATCGGTCCGCGAGCGCTTCCTCCCACAGTCCTGAGCCTCGGGTATATCCCTTTGCCGGTGTCCGGATCCAGTCCTTCCGGAGTCTGCCAGAAACCGTTATAGCCGTAGAGCGCCAGCTCAATTCCTTCTATGGTCTTTGATATCCGCATAGAGATTTCATCGTCACGAAGGAAACGGTTGCGCTCATCATCGCGAAATCTGTCTTCACGTCCCGCAATCCGTGCACCATTCCAGTATGACAGCCGTGATCCGTCTATATAATTTGATCCGTTGAACAGGGGACTGTAGGAAATATCGAGATTCACTGCGTCAGAAAAAAAGCTTGTCCGTATCGAGTCGGACGGCGCCTTCAGGTATTCATCATCCCGCCCTGTGAAAAAAGATTCCCAGTCCTTCGGGAAGAGGTCGTTAATAAACAGCAGGTCCCCTGTCCCCCATGTCTGGATCTGGCGACCCGCTTTTACATCCATGAATTTAGCGGGAGAAAAAGAAAAATCGAATTCTTTTGACAGGTCAAGCTGAAATCTGGCTTCAGAGATTGTCTCATCTTCTTCATGTGGATCATCCTGCAGCCGCCATCCCTGGCGGGCTTCCATAAAACCGAACAGTTCAGATTCGTACCGGTCGTACATCCAGTCACTCAAATCTGAAGCGAATGTATTGTTAACTGTTACCGCACCTGAAACAGCAAACACTCCAGCAACTGTCAAAATGACAATAATTCTGCACCGAAAAGCGGTCACCGTCGCGCCTCACTTGGCGCCCTGCGCAGATACCGTTCGGTGAATATGTCTCCCAGTCCGATGTCATAGCTGACATCAGAGAATTCGGATACTGTCTCCCCGCCATTGATGAGATCACGCACCCGGGATTTGACAACTGTCGGATGACCCTGGATGTCCTTGACCTCAAGGGCTTCAACTACCCTGTACAACCGTTTGTCCTTGTCCAGATATTCTGCCTTCATTGGCATAAATGTCTTCCGGTCGATCCAGATTTTGTAAGAGCTGAATTCGACGACAGACGGATCCCTCGGCACATTGTCGAGGACAAAATGCCTGTCGTCTGTCTCAACCAGCGTATGAACATCATCAAGGACCGAACGGCCAGAGACATCTTCATACAGGAAGTGAGACCCCACAAAGCTCGTGCGTTTATCAGATGCAGCAATCCGCTTGACGAGGTCGAGGGCCGGGAGATAGAGCCAGCGGTCATCGTCTTCTTCAATTTTTTTGTGCACCATAAATACCATCTTTCGAACGTCTGCAGGCTTTTTGAAATAGACGTAAAAGTTCTGCGCGCCGCCGTCTTTTATATCTTTTCTCAGGATTATGAACTCCCGCGCTCTGACCCGTCCCTGGGAGTCGGTGATTGTCATTGTTACCGATGCCTTTCCGTCATCGCCCGCGTAATATGCGGTCTTATTTGCCCGGTCAACGATTTCTTCCACCTCCGGGATTTCTTCTGCACTTATGACAGGTGCCCACATAACTATAAATAATAGTAGACCGGTCCATGATAAGAATCGTTTCATACTCCTTCTCCTTTGATTGAATCTCACATTCACTTTTGTTGAAACAACAGCCTTTCCATCACCGTGATCAGCGACGGCAGAATATACATGGTAGCGATACCGGAAATTGCCATGATACTTGCCAGAAAAATACCAACGGTATTGTACGGGACCAGCGGTGCTGCCAGCAGCGGAGTGAAGCCGACGGCGATCACGATTACATTCCGGGTTATTGCCCGGCCAGGTTCCTCAAACATCTCCCCGATAGCCCTCTGCCACGAACCGGTTTTCTGATATGTCATGCGGGAGCGTTGGAGAAAATGGATCGCAAAATCAACGGCCAGCCCCAGCGTCAGCGACGAAAGCACAGCAACCGGCATGTCATACTCCTTTCCGATAATTCCAATTATTCCGTAAATAAGTGCGATTGTCACAGTCAACGGCACCATCGCCAGAATTCCCCAGAGGGGAGAGCGGAAGAGGACAGCCATCATGATAAAGACGACGACAAAGCTGCTCAGGAATGACTTCAGCATTCCCCATACCATTTTATCCTGCCAGACGATATTCAGATACGTGAGGCCCGCCCATCTGGCCTGCAAAGAAGCCGGTGGCGGATTCTTTTTTAAGTACTCATCTGCAGCTCTTACAACCCGTTCCATGTCCTTGTTGTCCCCGCTTTTGAGCTGTACCCAGATATTGACTTTCCTGTAATCCGGTGTGATGAGGTGCCAGAGATCATCCGGTTTATGGCTGTTCTGAAAAGATATCAGTGACTGGGCAACAGCAGGAACGGTCTCAGGGATGCTGTAATGTCCCGGATCACCTTCAAAGAGTTCCTGGTGCACTTTCTTTACGAGGTCAGAGACGGAATTGCTTTTGCCGACGACCTCAGACTTCATAAGATAGTCCTGCAGGTCCGAGATGTACTGGAGCATATCGGGACGTTTGAATATCTGCCCCCGGTTTTTCACGGCCTCGACCTCGTCCAGTGCATCCGCCCAGAGCTCATAAGACGCCTCATCTGCGGAGTCGACGCGCTCATCCAACGCATTGATGAGCATTCTGAAGAAACCCTCTATGTCTGAAGCTTCGGAGGCGGCACGCTCAATCAGGGCAAAGGCCCGGGCAGTGAAAGCAGAGCTCTCTTTTTTACCAGTAACCGACTCAATCCGGCTGCGGACAGCTGAGGCGATATCGGAAAGCTTATCACTTTCAGCGGCGCCTTCCAGGACCAGATAAGCCTCATAGGTCCCTCCAAAATGCCGGTTCAGCACGCTGTCTGCTATACGGATTGCGTGTGTCTTTTTAAACCATTTGACCGGGTTGTCATTTATCTCGATTCTGGTGATGCCGTATACAGCCACGACGAGCAACAGGGCCGCTACAGCAATTATGAATTTGTATTTTGTATACGTTATATTGCCCACCCACCTCAGGTGTTTTGTTAAAAAAGTACCTTTCCCGCTCTTCACCTCACCAAGGCCGGCCAGCTGTTTTTCGCTGAGCATTATGATGTATGCCGGAATGAACAGAATGGTAACGAGCCATGCCACCATAATTCCGAAGGCGACAAAGAGTCCGAAGATACGGACCGGAGGAATCGGTGTAAGTGCCAGAGAGGCAAATCCTGCCGCAGATGTGAGCGAAGTGTAGAGCATCGGCATGAACAGTTCGTCCATGACCCGCTCGGTGGTCTTCCTGCGGTCGCGGGTATGCCGGTATGTGTCAAAAAACTCGCTCAGGATATGTATGCTGTCTACCACGGCAATGGGCATCAGAAATATCGGTATCATCGAACTCATGATATGGAGCGTATTGCCCGTTCCTATCAGCAGGCCCATTGTGCAGATCACCGACACCATGGCTACGATCATCGGCGCTATGACCAGCCCGGGTTTTCTGAAAAAGATCAGCATGAGGATAAATATGGCCATCATTGCGAGCGGGGCCGAGACCGCCATCTGGACAAACATCTCGACACCGAAGGTGTCTTCCGCAACCGGCAGTCCGGTAATGTGATATTGATCATCTGAACTTCCCTTGAACGTCCCTATTTTTTCGAGAAGTTTTTCACGAACCTTATAGGCGAAGTCTTTCGACGTGATCGGGATGTAGATGCCGAGTGCCTTCCCGTCTTCGGATACCAGCGTACCTTTCAGTAACGGATTGCTCATTGCGCTGTCACGAATCCTGAGGGCATCTTCCCGTGTTTCAGGAGGTTCCTTCATCAGCCATTCAAAGCGTACCTGTCCCAACCCTGCCTGCTCTATGGTGTCTACATTCCCGGGCGCCATCAGGTCTCGGGCAACCACATGCCATTCAGGTCTTTCTTCGTCTTTCAGCCCTCGGGCAAATTCAGTCAGTTCGTGGACCCGTTTGAGTGTCTCAACATTGAACACGCCGTCCGGATGCGATTCATTGACGATCCCGAGAACGACGACGTCATGCAGGGTGAACTCTTTCTTTGTTTCATTGTGAAAGAGCCGTACCGGCTCATCTTTGGCCAGCATGTTTTCCGGGTCAGTATCGACCTGCACCATGCTGATCAGGGCGCCGAGCAGGACCGTGATTGCCACCATGATAAGCGTCACGGTCCTGGGACTTTTTATCGAGAACTGTATTGCTTTACTGCCGAATTTCATTGACTTGCTCCATTATATTTATAATCATGTATAAGTTAACCCTTAGGCGGTCTCAGTGTAAATCAGTTGTTGTTATACCAGAATTTAAAAGTGCTACGGCAGCTGCGTCAGTCCGTTCTTTATCTTCCAGAGAAAATATTTTTCAAATGCATGCTTGCCCCATTTATAAACGATGCCTTTTTTCCATACCGCTTCCTGCCGCGGCGGAAGCAGTGGTTTTGCCCGCGCGAATACCGCAGAGTCGCCCATATCTACCAGACATAACACACCGAGGGGTTCCGGCTCTGCCGCCGGCTTTCCGGTAATATCCGCAACAATCGTCTTTGCGGCGTCTTTTGCCATTTCTACTGTCATGTATCCTGTTTTCGGCACGCCTGTCGGTACAGGGGTCTGCTCCGGAGGGGCTATTGCCATGGCGACACCGACACAGAGGATATTCCTGTGGTCCTTATGCCTGTAATGATTGTCAACCGGAATAAAGCCCTTCGGGTTTCCGAGGTGAAAAACAGCCTTCACGCCTGACATGGGCGGCGCGAACATCGCGAGTTTATGGGACAGCGCCGTTCCGTCAGCAAGCTTTACTCCTTCCGGAGTAAACTCCTCAACTGCCTGGTTGGCGATGATTTTTATGTCCCTGTTTGCAAACTCGTCCTCAAGGACCCTCCTGGATGTCTTGAGGCCGCTGATTCCGAAATGACCTATATAAGGTTCTGAGGTCACAAATGTAATGGGCACCTTGTGACGTATCTTTCTCCTTCTGAGTTCTGTATCAACTTCAAACGCATATTCATACGGAGGGCCGAAACAGCTCACTCCCTGTACGGAACCGACGACGATCGGCCCCGGATCTTGAAGAAATCTGTTCCAGGCATCCCGGGCTTTTAAAGCCATATCAAGCTCAAAGATACATTCAGTATGCCTTTCAGGCCCGAGTCCCGGCACAGCGGAAAAGACAAGCTCAGGCCCTGTGGCGATAACAAGATAATCGTATTGAATTTCCTGTGACTTTGTAATGACCTTTGACGCAGCTGCATCCACCCCTTCGGCTGCTTCATAAATGAATTTTATTCCTTTAGGTTTTAATATTGCATTCAGTGAAAGGGTGATGTCTTCAGGTCTTTTCCAGCCCAATGAAACCCATGGGAGGGACGGCACAAAAACGAATTTATCCGAGTTGGATAATAATGTTACATCTGCTTTGCTGCCGAGAAGCCTCTTTAATTCAAAGGCTGCGGTTAACCCGCCGAAGGAGCCTCCTAAAATTACAATTCTGACCATAGTTTTCTCTTTTTAAAACAGACCAACAACTTTATCCGCAGTTGTCATTAAATCCACTAACCGGTCATAATCAATCGGTCTTCCCGAGATTTCATGTTCATGGATTCCCCGGAGTTTCATATCATCATTGAGAACATACATATTATGGTTATCTGACGTTCTTGCCGCATATACAGCATTCTGAAGAAGGCAGATATCGGCATGTACATCCCCTGCCATCTGGATGGCGGTTTTAAACTCGGGTGTGTCCGGTGCGCTTGCTATCAGGAATAACATAATCTCCCCCCTGGAAGAATTGTTAGAAAATCATTATTGACTGAGCATTTTTCAGTGCTTCTTTCAGTACGCTGCCATCATCTATTTTTACTCCTTCAATAAGATCGTCTGCATCAAGCCCAAATTCTCTGATAGAATTTTGACAGGCATAAATCTCCATTTCATCTGACATCAGTTCAATGCTCTCACCAACTGCTGAAAAACCTGTATCGCCTTCATCCTGATTCTTTTTGGCCGAGCAGACTCCGCCATCTATCAGATATAGAATTGATGTATATCCGAATCCTGATGCACCGCCTGCATGCCTGACTGCTTCAGCTGCATTGGTCGTCCCGTAGGGAGGTTTTCTTAATAGTACGAACAGTGTGTCCATGCTCTTCCTCTTAATACCCCAGGTTCAGAAAGATGTCCGTCTGTTTCATGAGCGAGAAAAGCCCCTTTAACGTAGCTTTCTCTACGGTCCCTGTCGCTGCACCTGCATCAGCGCCTTCTTCAATACTGCACCGGCCATCGACGCAGCCGCCCCGCTCCGGGCCTTTCATATAGGTTTCTTCCGCATTACAGCGAAAGTTGATGCACCCCGTTCAAAGACTTACTTTTAACCCTCTGTTCATAAGGGATAGAAAACCGTCCGCGGCATTCGGCATTCCGCTGCCGGCCTGTCCCTTAAGAAAACAGTAGACACCGTCTGTTGATGCAACGAGCCGTGTCTCCAGTCCCTTTGCAAGCGCAGCTTCAGCGATTTTCATCGAAGTATAGGTATTTTCATAATTGTACGGCGACGTGTTCAGAAATAAGGTGAGCGTCTTTGCCATTATTTTCTCCTTCTGCCCTCATAGGTCCCCTTCTTTGTGACCGGACAGCATTCAGGGCCGGGCAGGTCACAGGTATATTCTCTTTTCAGCACTTCCAGCAGGTCAAGCACAAACGGATCTTTCAGGAAATAACACCGCAATCTTCCATCTATAAAGAAATCAATTAAACCTGAGTGCCGTAGAGCGGAAAGGTGCTGGGAGATATTTGACTGACGTATTTCGAGAAACTCCTCGAGGTCGCTGACGCATTTGACCCCTTTTGAAAGTTCATCCAGAATGGCTATCCGAACGGGGTTTGATACTAATTTTAGCGTATCAATTTTAGAAGTTAAATTCTTCATATATTCAAACATTAGAATATGAGAATTCTTTTGTCAAGTTAAAAAGCATTCAGGAATGAGCGGTCAGCAATCAGAAGGTCTTACCGGTTCTACGGGGCAGTGTTAAAATCAGGGTTCACGGGGCCGGGGATGAAAGCAGCTGGATTTCTCAGCACCACAGTGCCGCAGTTCCTCAGCGCCTTTTTGGTTGAGCTACAGTTCTGTGGAACGATGGAACTAAATTACTTTTCCCGCCTTTCACGCTCTGTTCTATGCTACAATGGAGGGTCATTTTTTGAACCAGGAGGGTATATGGATATTCAGTCGTATGTTCTGAATAAAGCAATGGATGCAAAAAAAGGGGCCCGGGCAATAGCGACGGTCTCTTCTGACAGGAAAAACAATGCGTTAATACATATGGCGGCTGCCTTACGAAAAAAGACAAAGGAGCTCCAGAGAGAAAATACAAAAGACCTTGCAGCTGCCAGAAAGAAAGGTCTGACGAAGGCCATGATCGACAGGCTTACCCTGACGGCAAAGAGGATCGATGAAATGGCGCAGGGGCTCATCGATATAGCGGGTCTGCCTGATCCTGTCGGTGAAATAATAAAAATGTGGAAAAGGCCGAATGGAATGACAATCGGCAAAATGCGTGTTCCAATCGGGGTTATTGGGATAATCTATGAATCGAGACCGAACGTTACTGCTGATGCCACGGGACTCTGTCTCAAATCGGGGAATGCGGTGGTTCTCCGGGGAGGCTCCGAGGCCATCCATTCCAACATGGCAATCGTGAATATTTTGAGAGGCATTGCCAGGAAGGAAGGGATCCATGAGGGGGTAATCACCTTTATTGATGTCCCGGACCGGCAGGCAATCATGGAACTGTTAAAACTTGAGGGGATTATCGACCTTGTCATTCCGAGGGGAGGGGAGGGCCTTATCCGGGCGGTGACCGAGAACTCACGCATCCCGGTTCTCAAGCATTATAAAGGCGTATGCCATATATTTGTTGACTGCGATGCTGACCTGAAAATGGCTGAGGATATCTGCTTTAATGCAAAGGTGCAGCGGCCCGGCACCTGCAATGCTATGGAGACCATGCTGGTGGATGCGAAGATCGCGCGAAAGTTTCTGGCCCCGATGCTGAAGAGGTTCAGAAAGGCCGGTGTGCTTCTGAAAGGCTGCCCCAGGACGCGAAAGATCAATGCATCCGTTGCTGCTGCCGAACCGGAAGATTATTACTTGGAATATGTTGATAAAATTCTGAACATCAGAATCGTAAAAGATATCGATGAGGCAATGGACCACATTGCCACATACAGTTCTTCACATACAGAAACAATCGTAACAAACGATTATGCGAAATCGATGAGGTTTTTGCGTGAGGTAGATTCCGCTTCTGTTTTTGTCAACCTGTCAACGAGATTCAGTGACGGTTTTCAGTTTGGCCTTGGAGCGGAAATGGGCATATCGACAGATAAAATACATGCGCGAGGCCCCATGGGTCTTGAAGAGCTTACCTGTACAAAATTTATCGGGCTCGGAAACGGGCAGTTGAGAACGTAGTAAAACAGGGGTTAGGGGTCGGGGGGGCAGCAACTGCTCCCTGAACCCTGTCCCCTGATCCCTGAATTTAGCTATGAAAAAAATCGGCATTTACGGCGGGGCATTTAATCCAGTCCACTATGGACACCTGCGGACTGCGGAAGAAGTCTATGAAAAGTTCTCATTAGATAAAATAGTCTTTGTGCCGTCAGGCAGGACCCCCTTTGATAAACCTGACCTGGCAGTCCCGCATCACCGTTTGGAGATGATAAAAAGGGCCGTGAAAGGGAACAGGCATTTTGCCGTGTCGGACATTGAAACAAAATCACGCGGAAAATCTTACACAATTGACACGGTGAAAAAATTAAAGAAACTGGATCCCGATGCTGAGCTCTCTTTTATTCTCGGCATTGACGCATTCCTCGATTTACCGTACTGGAAACAGCCGGATGGACTCATGGATCTTGTGTCTTTTATTGTTATATCAAGACCGGGTTATGCATTTCGTCATCTTCATACTTCCCCGTATTTTAAAGGCATCAGCACGGGTAAATTAAAACAGCTTGACAGCAGGAGAAGCTCAGGATTGACCGTTGATACTCCGTCCGGAAGAAAAGTTTTTTTATGCAATGTGACGGGGTTGACGATATCAGCTTCAGGAATAAGGAGCAGGATACGCGATGGAGAAAGTATTAAGTATCTCTTGCCTGATTCCGTTAAATCCTATATAATTTCACATACGTTATACAGATAAAAGCAACTATATCTATTCATACAGAAGGGAGCGTGTCCTTTAGACAGCAAGATAAAAAAAAGGGCTGTTGAAATCGCGGAACTGGCTATCGCGAAAAAGGCGATAGATACTGTTGTCATCCAGCTGAAAGACCTTTCGACTATAGCTGACTATTTTGTAATCTGCTCCGGCGAAAACCCGGCCCAGATCAAGGCAATCGTTGAGTCGATCGAGAGCTATTTCTCGGCAAAAAAGATTTTCCCCCGGGGAAGGGAAGGGTTGAATTCTTCCCGCTGGGTCCTGATTGACTACGGTGACATTGTGGTGCATGTCTTTGATAAAGAGACGAGGGAGTACTACAATCTTGAGAAATTCTGGATGGATGCTCCCAAGATACCGCTGGATAAGGAGTAAATTTATGAACCAAAGGAAAAGGAGTCATGGGTAAAGTAACGTTTTTTTTTATTGCTGTATTTGCCGCTGTTGTTATTCTTCTGGCAATTTTTAATCAGGGGTCAGTTGATGTAACAGTCTGGACAAACATGACGTACTCAGTTCCGATCATTGCCCTCATTTTCATTTCATCCCTGTTCGGTCTTTTATCGATGGGTATTTACGTTGGAATCAGGGATGCGCGGCGTTACATGGAAAGCTGGCAGATTCAGCGGCAGCAAAAGAAGGAAAAGAAAGTGCACGAACTGTATTCGAAGGGACTTGACGCCTTCAATGCATCCAGGTTGGAAGAAGCGACCGACCTGTTTACCAATGTTATTGAGGATGAACCCGCCCACATCGAAGCATTGATACGGCTTGGGGATATTTCGCTTTCTAAAAATGACGTTATCGGAGCCAAAGATTTTTATCTCAGGGCCAGAGAAGTGAAACCGGGGAATATTGAGGTGCTTCTGTCTCTTGAAAAGCTTGCGCGTGAACAGCAGAAATGGCAGGACGCACTGAAGTGTCTGGATGATGTGCTCGAAATTGATGATGCAAATATTCATATCCTCCGCAGGAAAAGAGATATTTACGGAACCCTGAATAAATGGGAAGAACTGCTTGATGTACAGCAGAAGATACTGAAGTGTAAATTGTCGGATGATGAAGAGCAGGAAGAGAACAGAAACCTGGTGGGATATAAGTACGAAATGGCCAGGCATCAGCTTGAAACGGGCGATACCGACAAAGCGGTAAAAGCATTAAAAGGAATAATCAAGGCTGACACAAATTTCCTTGCCGCGTATGTGACCCTGGCTGAGGCATATATGAAAAATGGGAATGCAAAGGAGGCAGAAGGGATTCTTCTGAAGGGGTATGATGCTACGTCAGCACTCGTTTTTCTTGCGAAGCTGGAGGAGTATTATATTGCAGAGGGTGAGCCGGGAACGATCATTGATCTATACCAGAGAGCGATTCAGAAAAAACAGGACGACGCCAAGCTCCAGTTTTTACTGGCGAAGCTCTATTACCGCCTTGAAATGATTGACTATGCGGATGAAACGCTGAATGCGATCGATATCGGGTCTTTTGACTATCCCGGCTTCCATGCACTCAAGGGCTGTGTCTATGACAGGCGTTCTCAGCACAAGCAGGCGGTTGAATCATTCAAAAAGGCCCTCGATGCGGATGACCACCTGCTGGTGCCGTACTGTTGTTCTCACTGTGGTGAGTTTTCGGACAGCTGGTCCGGGAGATGCCCTGGATGCAAAAATTGGAACTCTTTAATGCTTGATGTAAATGAAGTCTGCAAAGTCGATAAAAGACAGAGTAGTTCTTGATACAAGCCTTTTTGTCAATCCCGAGGTTCGCAATAACTTTGGAGACTCTCCTACAGAGGCCATCAAGGAGTTTCTTCTCCTGGCAGAACAGGTGCCTTCTCTTGAGTTTTACATGCCGTCTTCTATTTTCAGGGAGCTGCTGAACTTTGTAGACAAGAGAAAAATTCCCGGCCGTCTTTTTGCGGTACTTCATCAGAAGTCCCCCAGTAAACACGAAATGACCTGTCCGGCAATATTTCTGTATGAGCTTATCGAGGACATGAGAGACAGGATAAACAAGGGGCTCAGAATTGCTGAAAAGACTGTCAGGGGCGCCGGGCAGACCGATGAAAGGCAGTTGATCCAGAATATGCGGAAAAGCTACCGGGAGGCGCTGCGTGAGGGAATCATTGACAGTAAAGAGGATGTTGACCTGATATTGCTGGCCAAGGAACTGGATGCCCTGCTGGTGACCGTCGACCATGGTGCGATTACGTGGGCAGAAAAGCTCGGGATCAGATGGCTGTTGCCGGAAAAATTCAGGGAGTATCTGTTGAGTTTTGTGGACGGACGTTAATTCCTCTTTCATTATATGAATTATTCTATTACTTATGTTAAAGTAGTACAGACTTTTAAAGTTGACAGTGACTCACAGCTTTAAAGGCTGTGGGTTTTTTATTTAAAAAGGAGAGAATAAATTAATGGGGAAGAAACTGTATGTAGGGAATATTCCATTTCAGGCCTCTGATGAAGAATTAACAGAATTCTTTTCATCTGTTGGTCAGGTAGAGTCTGTTAAGATAATAATTGACATGCAGACCGGGCAGTCACGGGGATTTGGATTTATTGAAATGGCCACTGAAGATGATGCTGTCAAGGCCATATCAGAACTGAACGGCAAGTCATTTATGGATAAGACGCTGGTTGTAAATGAGGCACGTCCTCAGCGGGCAAGAGAAAAGAGAGGTTTTGGCAGCGGCGGCGGCGGTGGCGGCGGAAGAGGCGGTTATGGCGGCAGTGGCGGCGGCGGCGGAAGAGGCGGTTATGGCGGCGGTGGCGGCGGCGGAAGAGGCGGTTATGGCGGCAGCGGCAAGGGTAAAGGGTCAGGATCTCGAAGAGGGAACAGGTAAAATATCTTGGAAATAAAAGTTCATGGCAACAATATAGAGAAAGCGATAAGGGACCTAAAGATAAGGCTTCATAAGGAAGGTGTTTTCAAGGAACTCAAGAAGAGAAGATTCTATGAGAAGCCTTCGGTCAAGGAAAAGCGGAAGCGGATCGAGGCGAGAAAAAAGCGCATGAAGGCTTCCAGATTCAAGTTCAAAAGACCAACGTAAAAAGGGAATTGATGAGTGAGGCTTACGTCGAGAGGGGCTACTTTGAACGCTTTCTGTTGTACTTTACATTGATCTCATAGGCAATACTTGAGTGTTCAGCAGAACTTTCCCCGTTTTTCCCTTTGCAGACCAGTTTCCCTTTAAGAACTTTTTTGTTGTCTTTTATCTGTTTCTTAACAACACGCGTTAAGTCAAATCCTCCCTCCTCGCAGCCTTTAATCATGCACTCCATATTAAAATAGGCGTTGCTGGTAGGGAAGAAGTTTACCGTTCGTTCCATAAGAACAGGATTTTCCGCTTTATGAAAGTACGTCATGTGGATTACAATGCCTGAAACTTTCGGGAAACGGTCAGACATTAGGCCTGCAGCCACCCTGGCCTGTTTTTTTAACTCCATTTTTTTAATATGATCTTGTCTATGTGCCATTCTGATCTATGAATTCAACTCCTTACGTTTTTTGTTTTATTATCAAATCTTTTCGACATTTACTGCCTTTGGGCCTTTATCGCCCTTTTCGACTTCATAACTGACCGCGTCCCCTTCGGCCAGCGACTTGAATCCGCCGCCCTGAATGGAAGAATAGTGGACAAAAATGTCTTTTCCATCTTCGCCTGTTATAAAGCCATAGCCTTTGGTTTCATCAAACCATTTAACGGTACCTTTGGCCATTTTCACCTCCTTTGGATCAATGAACAATAAGAAGAATTGAGAGCTGAATAATAAAAAAAGACCATGAAGTTCAAAGAAGTTATGGTCTTTAATCAGCCTGCAAAAAACTCCAAACGATTATTCCTTTATTCTTACTATTGTCAATATTAACTGATTTCATTATAAAAGTCAAATAGTTATAGGGATTTAATAATAATTCAGCGTGCTGTGGCCGGCGGAAAACAGGAAAAATCTCGATAATTATCAAACAGGCAGTGGTGCCGAAGGGGGGATTCGAACCCCCACAGCCCGGAGGCCACTAGACCCTGAACCTAGCGCGTCTGCCAGTTCCGCCACTTCGGCATTTAATTTAGTAGTCAGTAATCAATAGTCGGTAATCAGCAATGAAACTCAAGTATTATCATTATATCATTGCATATTCCCTGCGGGCACAGCAAACGGATTATCGCCCTCAATCTCAACTAACCGCATTGAATTTTTCAGGAATACGAAACTGCTGGAACCCCTGTTTTTTTTCGTTACGTCACCGCGTTCCCATGTCCCCTGCCAGTTGACGGTTATGTTTACATGGGAGCTGCTTATTGTTATTACGCGCGGCGTCGAAAATGAGAGCCCTGCTCTGTCAAAATTCAGCTCCTTTTCAAGGCTGCTTAAAAGACCTGAATCAGTCAGGTCAGCCACTGAAGCAAGGTTTTTTGTTTCATATGCCTCTTTGACCTGTTCAATTGATCGCAGCGCATTTTGCGCCAATACTGAATCCTCTGACGGCTGAAGCCAGCTGTTGCCGTTCATTTTCATGATGTGAATTGTACATTTTTTGGAGGAGCTTTTTCAATCACCGTGGGAATGATGACCGGAAGTGCTTTAGCCGTTCATTCCGATTCATGCTGAAATTTGTGAGTGGGTTTTCTGTTTTCCTGCATGTGACAATACAGGAGGACATTGGCAGTATGTATTTCATTTCTCTATGCAGAAAATAAGAAAAGGGCTTCATTCCATGGTTACACAGAATGAAGCCCTTCTATAAGCGCAGACTTCTTTTATTAGAATGTTACTGTTTTTGTCTCTGTCTTGATCACACCCTCATCGCCTTCCTCGTAGATAAAGAGGTAAGACGCTTCAACAGTTACCGATGTTGTGTCCTCTTTGAGTGGAATCACCTTTGTCATTGAATCTGTTTTAAACGGCTCAAGACCCAGGTTAATGTGCGTCATTGCAGTGAGGTCCCAGTCATCGAAACCCATCCAGCCATCTTTGTTGCTCGGTAAATGGAGGTCGTACACTTCATGCAATTTTCTCTCGGTAAACAATACGTTGCCGTTCTGGTCTTTTACGGTCACTTCCAGTGCCGTTTTGGGGATGAATACTCACCCATGGGGCAGGTCGTGTGCCCCCGTATTTTTTACCTCTGCATGCATGGTAATTGCAGGTACTTTCCTGTTTTCCAGGTGATAGTAGTAAACAGTAGGTGTCGCATGGAGCTTCATATCAATAGCGGTTGCCGCGAAGTCTTTTTCATAAATTCCCGGGAACCGGTGGCTTGCACCGCCCTCACCTGACATATGACACTCCTGACAGGTCTTGTCTCCTCCGTGAGCCAGGTAATGTTCCTGGTATACTGTCCACTGGGTCGGACATTCTTTGGATGTCATGCCCGGGGGGCATCCGTGGTGGCACGGAGCACAGTACTCTGCCTTCTTCATATTGGCATCCTGTACGGTATCAAAACCAAACTCATCTTTGTGGGGGGCATCTTTGCCATCACCCGGTGCAAAAATCGTGTTTGGCTGCAATCCGCTCGCTCCAAGGCCGCCCGGTGTTTTCATCCCGTGGCAGGTGAGACAATTAATGTTCAGCTTTGAAAGCTCTTTTGTTGCAGCGTCTCTTTTTGCGGCATCGGCATCATCAACAGCGGTCACGACTAAATCTGCAATCTGTGTGGCAAGTTCATCAGAAGCGTTCATCGCTGCAGGCACATGGCACATGAGGCACATATCTCTCAGGATAGTTCTCTTCACATCGGGTAACTTGTCAGCCCCGCTTAATATGAATGTCCTGAATGACCTGATTGTACGCGGGTCAGTTATCGCTTTTGCGTGCCACGACATGGCCCAGTTCTCATGATATTCATCATGACAATCAGCGCATTTTGAAGAATCGTAGGGAGCCATAAGTTCATCAATCGTATTTGCTTTTTCTGCGAACGCGGCAAGGGGGAGAAGGACTACGGCGGACAACAACATAAACAAACAAACTTTTCTCATGCATACCTCCTTTTTAAATTTTGATTTGAACTGCTTTCAGAGCATGAATTCACTCCGTAAACAATTATGTTATGTTTGAAAAAGGGAATTCCTTTAAAAGAACATCAGATTATAAATCAAAGAATGCATGCTCTGTCAAGACAATAGTCATAATAATACAATTAAGATGCCTTATTTATTGAATATTGTTTTCTGTGAGAAAGGAATATTCTATTTATTTTTTGAGAATAAACATCAAGAAATGATAATTGTATAAAACAGAATCATTGCAATACCCCGGGCGCTCGTTAATTGACTTTCTCTATTTTCATGAGGTAGAATTTATCGACCACTATGGATGACCATAAATTAAAGGTATTCTGTATAGTTGCTGAAACAAAGAGTTTCTCAAGGGCATCAGAGATAATTCGACTCACTCAACCGGCTGTCAGCCTCCAGATCCAGGCATTAGAAGAGATGTATGGAACAAAGCTTTTTAACCGGTCGGGCTGCGTTATTACCCTTACAAAAGCCGGAGAGATGCTCTATAAATACGCCAAGGAGATCAATTCTCTCTACGCATCTGCGGAAAAGGAAATTGGAGGTGTTACCGGCCTTGTCAAGGGTGTCATTTCAGTCGGAGCAAGCTCAACGATAGGGAATTATGTGCTGCCCTCGGTTGTTGCTGACTTCAAAAGAAAGTTTCCCAAAGTAGGGGTCCATATCCATGTGGGCAATACAAAGAATGTTGTTGACTTTTTAAATACCGGCAGTGTTGACATCGGGCTCGTGGAAGGGGACGTTAACAAGCAGAAACTCGTCCTCGAAAAGTTGATACCGGATGAAATGGTCTTTATCATGTCACCGTATCACCACCTGGCCAAGAAAACGAGCATATCGATAATGGAGCTTTCGAAGGAACCTCTGATCTTCAGGGAAGAAGGTTCGGGAACGCGCCAGGCAATAGAAAAATATCTCTCCAAGCATGGAATTTCCCAGCAGCACCTTAAAATATCTCTTATCATGGGAAGCACGGAATCTATAAAAGGCGCTGTCGAAGAGGGGCTGGGAACATCGATCCTGTCACGGTGGGCTGCACGGAAGGAAATACGATATGGCAGTTTGAAGACATCGGTCTTTAAAGAGGACAAATTCGTCCGGGATTTTTCTCTCCTGTATAAAAAGTCAAAGGAACAGTCTCACACCATTGAGCAGTTTATGGGGTTTTTGAGGAGATATCCTTACAGTAAACTCCTGAACGCCTGACGCTTCCGTCTTTTTTCCGCCGGTCAGCCGGTAATCTTCAACGTGTTGATAAATTCCTGGGAATTCAGGTTCATGAATAACTGTCTGACATTATTCCTGTTTCGTGTAGAGACAGTGAAGTGATACGTGATTTCTTCCCTTTCCCTGTTTTTTTCATAATTAATGGTATGAATATTGAAATTGCAGTTTGTAATGATTGAGGCAATGGTGTCTTCTGTGTCTTCCATCAGCGGTGTTGAAATCGAAATTGTCTTGAATCGAACGGCGGTAATCTTCCGTTCCACGGACCTCAGCGCGGTAAGAGCAAGAATGGTTATTGCAGCAGTAACAACCCCTTCAAGATAGAGTCCTCCTCCTATTGCAAGGCCTATAGCAGAGACCATCCAGATAGATGCCGCTGTTGTGAGTCCTCTCACCGCGTAGCCGCTTTTAATGATTACTCCGGCCCCGAGAAAACCGATGCCGATCAGGGCGCCGGCAGCAATTCTGGCAGGATCAATTCTGAGTGTTGGATCAACGTTGCTGATGTAATGATAGTAATTTTCGGATATCACCATGATCAAAACAGCTGCGACACAGACTAACAGCTGGGTCCTGAAGCCTGCCGCCCTTCCATGGACTTCTCTCTCAAACCCTATCAAACCTCCAATAATAGCGCCCAGCGCCAGTCGAATTATTATCTCGGTCGTCGGAATCATACGGCTAATTATAATTAAACCGTTGCTCACTGTCAAAGAGGTAAGAGGTAAGGGGTGAGAGTAAGCGGCTACCGACTACCGACTACTGATTACTGACTACGTTAGGAATTCCCATAGTATTGTGGTAAACTATGCCGTAACTTAAATCTTGATATGAGCAGGAGGAGACGGCGTTGAGAGTCGAAAAAGACACGCTTGGAAAAGTGAAAATCTCCGACGATGTTTACTTCGGAGCACAGACGCAGCGGGCCATTGTTAATTTTCCGATAAGCGGGCTTACACTGCCGAGGCGATTTATCAAGGCCCAGGGGGTAGTCAAACTTGCGGCTGCTCGCGCGAACTTCGGGCTCGGTCAGCTCAACAGAAAAGTATTCAGGGCCATCGAAAAGGCGGCGCTTGAAGTCATAAAGGGAATGCATGACGATCACTTTGTTGTTGATGTTTATCAGGCAGGCGCCGGGACGTCCCAGAATATGAACGCGAATGAGGTGATTTCAAACAGGGCAATTGAGATACTCGGAGGGAAAAAGGGCGATTACCGTGTGGTCCATCCGAATGACCAGGTTAATATGGCTCAGTCAACGAATGATACAATTCCGACATCCATGTATATCGCATCGTTTGAGGCAGTAAAGGATGACCTGCTCCCTGCGCTGAAAACGTTGACACAGGCATTATCGTCCAAGGCTGAGGAGTTTGATGATATTGTCAAGGCAGGACGCACACATATGCAGGATGCTGTGCCGGTCCGTCTGGGACAGGAATTCAGCGGATATGCAAAGGCGGTAGAAAATGACATTAACCGGATACAGCATGCTTCTCAATCTCTTTTATCTCTTCCGATAGGCGGAAATGCACTTGGCACAGGGATTAATGCCAAACCCGGGTTTCGGAGCCGCGTAATAAAGGAAATCAAAAAGATCACAGGCATTCAATTCAGGGGCTGCGAAAACCTGTTTGAAGGGATCCAGAATGTCAATCCGGCGCTTGAACTCAGCGCATCGCTGAGAGGGATTTCTGTGACACTGACAAAAATAGCGAATGATATCAGATTACTGAGCTCCGGCCCCCGTACGGGACTTGCAGAAATTCAGCTGCCGGCGGTGCAGCCGGGTTCGTCCATCATGCCCGGAAAGGTGAACCCGGTAATGTCCGAAATGCTGAATATGGTTTGTTTCCAGATAATGGGAAACGACACGGCAATCGCCTATGCATCCCAGGCGTCCCAGCTTGAACTGAATGTCATGATGCCCTTGATAGCGCATAACCTGATGTTCTCCATTGAAATTTTATCAAACGGAGTACATGCCTTTGCCCGGAAATGTGTTACCGGTATTAAGGCGGACAGGAAGAGATGTAATGAATACGCGGATGCGACACTGGCAATGGCGACCGCACTCAATCCGATTGTCGGCTACTCTTCTGCTGCGGAGGTTTCGAAGGAAGCGTACCGGACAGGAAAGACCGTAAAGGAGGTTACAGTTGCAAGGGGCATAATGAACAAAAAGGAGGCGGACCGTGTCCTTGATCCGGCCAGATTGACCGGGCATTAACCTCAATTTTTGAAACAATACGGTCTGAAGATGCTTTTTTTTACAGGCAAGGTCTCATTGAGATATTTTTATTAAAAGTGGTATGATTATATATAACTGTTAAAGTCCTGAAGTACTTAATCCCCCTGAAGGCTTTTTAAAATAGTGCAAATATTTTTTACATGCCATAACTCTTCATATTATAATGAAAAGTATAATATTAATACTTCTATCTACAATCTAATGTCGGAATAATTTACATTGTTCTCGGGCCAATAGTTTTAAAAAGACTATAAATCAATGAGTTACTGATTGGTTTCTTTTTTGCATATAGTGAAGTAAGGGAAAGTGTGTCTGGATAAATAGACACGAACTCCTCTCTGTTTAAATCAGCCTCATTATATATACGAATTATAAGTCTACATATGCCGGAAAAGGACAACAAACATAGCATGTATTCTTCAGGTGCCCGTGGCAATAGCGGTGAGTTTACTCTTGCCCAGCTGTTTTCGTCACAGAAATGGGTTGAGCATTTAGAGGAGCTTTCAAAAATAACACATTTTAAAATATATGTGGTGGATGAAGACGGCTCGAATATAACGGGCTTTAAAAATAACCCTCTTTGTGAGTTTATTCAGTCAGCAGAGGCGGCGGGCCTGGACTGCCCCGGGTCCTGTTACAAATCTCTGCAATCTAAAGAACCTGTTTTATTTAAATGCTCTGCCCGGTTGATACATTTTGCATTACCAATAGAGCGGTCCGGTGAGAAAGTAGTCGTTGTCGGCAGGGGAGGGTTTGCGGAATATGCGGACTTCCTTGAGTTTATTAAGATAGCGAAGGAAAATGAATTTCCCGGGATTCCTCCCTCATTCTCAATGGAGTTCCCTGGAGAAGAGATTGCAAGGTCTGTTTTGCAATATACTCATTTGTCCATAAGCCGGTTGCTTGAAGGTCATGTCGAGAACGAAATGCTTGAAGAAAAGCTGTTGCGCATGACATCGCTGTTTGACAGTCAGACGTTTGAGATGTTGTCAAAAAATCCTCAACTGCTTTACCGGTATCTTCTGGACACGGTCGAGTTTGTCCTTGGAGATGTTTCTTCCGCGCTGATGTTTTATGACGAGACAGGCAGCGTGTTCAGAACGGGGTGCAGTTCAGGCGGAAAAAGAGATACCCTTGCCGATCTGTTCTTTAATGAAGAGAGTTCTGTGGTCAAGGAGATGCGTCGTACGAAGACTGTCGTACATCGTGACAGCCTTGAACAGGTTGTGGGCACGACATTATCCGGGCAGGTTACATTCTCTTATTTCTTCCCCGTTTTTATAGGGGGAAGTCTCCAGGTAATCATCGCGGTTTTTGATAAGCAGCTTTTCATTCAGGATATCAAGTTTATGAACGCCTTCAGGGATTATGTCCAGCTGAACCTCGAAAATCACGATCTCCGCATAACACTCGAAAAAAACAGGCGGACAGATGAAAAATTTGAATATGTTACGGAATTTCTGGGTTCAATTGTCTCTGTTCTGGACAGGAAAACTCTTTCGAAAACACTTCTTGATAAAACATTGCAGCTCCTGGATGCAGAGCAGGGCTCATTGATGATTCTTGACGGGGAGACGTCTGAGCTTGTCGTTGAGGCATACAAAAGCCTGAGTGACGCTGTTACGGAGAAAATGAGGATCAAAAAGGGTGACGGCATCGCCGGAAGAGTCCTCGAACATGGCGGATCTCTGCTGGTGAAAGATATTGAAAGCGACCCGCGGGTCAGGCAGGAAAACAGGCCGCATTATAAGACCAAGTCATTTATCAGCGCGCTGATAAACGTCGAAGACAGACTGAGGGGGGTCCTCAATATATCCGACAAGACGAAAGGCGGGGCATTTAACGAGGCGGACATGAACCTCCTGAAATCCATAATAGACAATAGCGCGATCGCGATTGAAAGAAGCTTCTTATATGACCAGACAGAAGAATTACGAAAATTGTCAATAACGGACCATCTGACCGGCATATACAACCGCCGGTACCTCAACAGGAGGCTGTCGGAAGAAATCACTCGCTATAACAGGTACAAGCATCCTTTCAGCTTTATGATGCTTGATCTCGACCGGTTTAAGGAATATAATGATACATTCGGTCACATAGCCGGCGATAACCTGATAAAAGCCCTTGCGCACATAACCGAAAAATCCCTGCGGGCCATTGACATTGCAGCCAGGTTTGGCGGTGACGAGTTTGTTGCTATCTTTCCGCAGACACCGAAGATTGATGCGATTCAGATTACGAACCGCCTGAAGGAGCAGATTGACATTGCATTGACAGAGCATAATGTTGATATGCCGTTGACCGTCAGTATGGGACTTGCAACGTACCCCGATGATGCTTCTTCAATAATGGAACTTATTGAAAAGACCGATCAGGCGCTCTACCTCGCAAAAAAGGGCGGGGGGAACAGGGTTGTCTATCTCTGAGAATCAAGGGGTAAGAGGTCTGCCATGTTATTGAAAGATTTCAGCGCAAAGAATTTTCTGGGAAGAGAGAGCGAATTTGAGCTGCTCAAGGGTATTGCTATGGAGGCAAGCGCGGGTGATGCCAGCAGCATATTCCTTTCAGGGAAAAGGGGCGTAGGCAAGTCTGAATTTATGAGGCACCTGTACAATCATTTATTCAGTCACCAGAATGACGCGATCCCTTTTTATCATTCAGTCAGGTCAGCGTTTATCTCCCTTGAAAATTTTTCGAGAGAGTATCTGGGAAGTTTTATTCTCCAGAGCCTCGCATTTCTCAAGAAGGACAAGTCGATGCTGTATTCAGGTATCTACTCGCTGGAGGATTTGAGGCTTATTGCCGAGGAGATGGCTGACCCGTGGGCCGTAAATATTATCGATAAGTTTTTCGAGATCCGCAAGGATGAAGACGGTATGAAACTTTTTTCATTTGCGATATCGACTCCGTATCAGAGTTACGCAAGTACAGGCCTGCCGGTAGTCGTCATGATAGATGATTTTCATAAGATACGAAAATTTTGCGGGTCAGCGGCCGGCGGAGAAAATAAGGAATGCTGGGTCATGTTTGAAAACTTTCTGCAGTCCCTGCACACTCCGCATATCATCGCCGGATTCCATGCTGATCTGCAGAAAATGTTTTTTGAAGAATCTTCTATCGGGGAGCACCTTGAAGTAGTAAACCTGCCGGGGCTGGACAGAAGTAATGCGATAAAATTATTCACGTTACTGTGCGAAAAATATTCCCTGACATTTGAATCTGAATTGACCGATTATGTCGACATGTTCAGTGGCAATCCTTTCTATATCAGAAGTTTTATGCAGGCAGCCCGTCAGACGAGAAGTTCTCTGTCAGATGACGAGTTCTGGGATGTTTATGTCCGCGAGGTCACCAAAGGGAAAATATATACGTACTGGACTTCTATTTTAAAGGCGTATATCATGCGGTTTGATATGAGGAAGCCGTCTTTGAGGTTTCTTCAGGACCTCTATGAACTCAGTTCCGATATTGTCCTGACAGACGAGTCGGACAGGCTGTCAGTCAGCCACGAAGAACTCGAAACTATCATTAACCTTCTTGATTCGTCAGGTGCGGTAGAAACAGGGTTCAGTACTCTTGAACTTGCTGATGATACTATTTTGGTTGATATTATTCGAGGATTATATTACCGGGAAATCAGGCGGGAGACACCTGACAAAATAAGGGACATTATCGTGGAGGACAGACGGCACAGGACCCTGGTTGCAGATATGCAGTCCTTTGATGTGATCATTCCGTCGACGCCGAAGGCTGAGCTGGTTGCAGTGAAGTCGCTTGAGCACATTGCCCGCCACTACGGCATTGCATCGGACATCATGACTGAACTGCAGATCGCTCTTGTCGAATTATTTGCAAACATCCTTTCAGGAGGTTCGGCAGAGGATGAGAGCTATCATCTCAGGTTTAAGCGGCTGGAGAATGCTTTTTCTGCAGAAGTTGAAACGGCCCGGACTGAAACGGAACTGAAAGAGGCTGATGAACGTTCTATCAATATGATCAGGCGCCAGGTTGATGATATACAATTCAAAAAATCGCTAAAGGGGACAACAGTAATTCTGATCAAGAATACCGGGCAGGAGACAGCTGCTGCCTAACCCGCATATTTCACGCAGGCTAAGTGGCGCATGGACATGAAAATGTATCCCGCCATATCTCTTATTCATTCCTCTGCTGCGCGTATGTCCACAACGCTGCCGATCGGTATCACGATCCATCCGGTCTCTCCCTGAAGGTGCACTTCGGTCTCTCCTATCTCAACCAGCGTGCCGTGATACTCTATTTCATTTGCTGACACCACTACTTCTTTGCCGATTAATTCCTGCATTACGATCTCCTGCTTAAACTGTTAACAAACTCTCCGCCAAGGAGGAAAATACATGACACATAATACATCCACAAAAGAAATATGATAAATGTTGTAAGCGACCCGTATATGGTCCCGATGTACGAGACATGCCTCACCATCCAGGTGAAAAGATGCTTTGCGATTTCCCCGAGGACCGTAAAGAGGACGGCCCCGTAAAACGCGTTTTTCAGGCCTACCTTTACATGAGGGACAATCCAGTACACTGTTGTGGCTGAAAGCATGATCAGAATAAATGGGGCAACATATCCGAGCGATACGGCAACCCATCGCTTGAGCCCTATATCGAAAAGGGTAATCTGAAAGTGCGGAAGCATGCTCGCGATCGAGCTTACCGTAAATGATACGATCCAGAAAATGATCACAAGCGTGACGATTAACAGAGTCCATAAAAGAGAAAAGAGAAAGTGTCTCTTTTTGGGGACCTTGAATATTACATCCATGGCGTGTTCGGCTGAATAAAAGAGCTGCAGCGCGAAAAAACCATAAATAAAGAAGGTGATAATACTGATTCCCCTGTAGGAAATAAGCTTCTTCATTTCATTGGTGATTCCTGACGTCACCTCCGGGAAAAAAGTGGTTAACTTAGATAAGAGATATCTGTAGAGTTCCTGGTTTTCACCGAGAATATGGCCGAATAACGATACCAGGAGGAGCCCCAGAGGCACAATCGACAGAATCAGAAAATATGTTATTGACGCTGCGAGATGATGGCACTCATCCCTGAAAAAAGAAGACACCGTGCTGCCAAGTGATCTGATCAGATACATAGTGACCTTTCAACCGGATAGTGAAGATATCCTTTTTAGCTCTATGAAAATTCGATGCCCTGCGTTCAATGTCACAGTCCAATGCGATATGGTAACACTTTTCGATGGTATACTGACAACCGGCTACAAACAACTGACTTCTATCTTTTTTCCTTCTTCTGCTTCACATAAAAATCAACAGGCGTCCCTTCAAAAGGGAAGCGTTCCCGAAGGCGGCTTTCCATAAATTTTAAATACTGCTCTTTTATCCCGGCCTTTTTGTTTGTGAATATCACAAAACCGGGCGGGTTTGTTTTAACCTGGGAAATATAATGGATCTTGACCCTTTTGCTCCTGTACAGCGGGGGTTCCTTTGCTGCAACGGTGTCTCTCAGAAATACATTAAGCTCATGGGTACTGATTCTTTTTGCACGCTCGGTGATGATGCTGTTGACAAGCGGGAATATCCTGGATATTCTCTGTTTGCTCAGAGCCGATATTGTGAGGACAGGGGAGTACTTCATGAACCAGAGCTTCCGGTAAACCTCCTTATGAACATCATCCATTGAAAGCGAGTCTTTATTGACCAGGTCCCACTTGTTCAATACGATGAGCGCCCCCTTTCGTGCTTCGTGAACAAGCCCCGCTATTTTCTGGTCAAGTTCAACAACCCCTGCAGGGGCTTCGAGGACGATCACGGCAACATCACAATCATCGATATTTCTTAATGTTCTCATAAATGAATATCGCTCCACGGTCTTTGCCATGCTCCCTTTTTTCCGGATTCCGGCGGTGTCAATAAGTACGTATTTCTTGTTGTAATAAGAACAAACCGAATCAACCGCGTCCCTCGTTGTCCCCGGAACAGCACTTACGATCATCCTCTCTTTGCTTAACAGAGAGTTTACAAGCGTTGATTTGCCCACATTCGGTCTTCCGACAATCGCAATTTTCGGATAGTCTGATTCGCCTTCCCTGACCTCCGGCAGTACGGAA
>Ga0111163_1002_pt1 | contig 28032 bp, 29 predicted proteins | sample DeeMarSeWOR28_12_FD_80262 | JGI IMG/M metagenome (GOLD analysis project Ga0111163, IMG submission 80262) | Nitrospira bacterium SG8_35_4 | reverse complement strand
CTGTTATGCCGGGACCGGTTTTTGCATCACCTGCTCCGGGTCCGGCGGAATGACCTGTTTCATTATGGACGATGAGCCCCTCCTGAAGCATTTCCGCAACAAATCTATGTACGGCATCTTTAATAACCTCATGGTCCGCCTTGTAAACATTCTGCAATCTTTCAATAACACCGTTAACCGATACCCCGCTGTCAATGAGGCCCCAGATATCAGCTCCCGTTCCATCGAGGCTAAAGTAATTTCCATTGTCGAGGTTCAAAATTATTGTTTCGCCGTCTATTACCTCATGAACGATCTTAGGGACATTAATCCTCATATTGCCATTTGTATTCATTTGTCCTCCAATTTTCCTTTCAATATGTCATGGATAAAAGACCGGGGGTCTCCCACTCAAATGAAGCCCGGATATATATTGAACCCTTAAATACGTAGTCGAAGAATGCTTAAATGTATATAATTAGGATATCTCATGTAAAAAATGTCTTGTCAAGACTTTTTACATTTATTTTATTTAATAATTTATTATATGACAAAACACCTGGCTTGTAAATTAAAAAAATAGTGTAAATATCTTGAGGTTACATGTTTTTCATCCCGGGAACTCGTTACCTCTATTGCGTTACGGATGAAATCGGGATCAGCGGGGCCCCATTTATTTTTTTATTACATTATGTTATCGAGACAACATGGAGGAGTATTGAAAAATGCCGGATGACCTGCAACTGCTCCGTTTCATTATAAAGAAAGAGTACGCGGACGTAAAAAAACAGTTGCTGAATTGTAAAGATAATGGAAAAAGTTTCACTGAATTTGCACATCGCCACCGGCTCGCCGGACATCTATATTCAGCACATGCTCCCTGTCTGAACGAGAACTTTCCCGAAGAAACGATGCAAAGCTTTAAGGACGCCTATATTAAACAGTGGGGCAGGAACCAGGTGCTGTGCAGGGAAGTGGAGACACTTGGTGTTCTATTTAGAGAAGAAGGGCTGGATATGATTTTTTTAAAGGGGCTTTTTCTGGCCCAGCGTTTTTTCGGGGATATGTTCGGAAGGGCAATTTCGGACATCGATATTCTGGTAAAGAAGCGTAAGGACGTTGACACTGTTCATCGCCTGCTTACAAGACATAACTTCAGGCGTACATCCCGGGTCCCTCTCAGCAAATACCTTGCATTTTGTTTCTCCCATCATTATGAATACCGGAAAAAGGATATCGACGTGGAACTGCACTGGGGGCTGCAAAGCCACGTTACCTTCCATATTAATTACGATGATATCTGGCAGACCAGGGAGACAGTTACGTTCAGAAATAAGTCCTATTTTGTCCTCAGCAATGAATATGAACTTTTGGCCCTCATCCTTTCCATCTTTACCGACCTTCAGAAAGGCGGAATTGATTTAAAGCCTTTTGTTGATGTATACGTCATACTAAAAATAATACATAAAAAAACAAGCTGGAAGGATTTTTTTTCCCGGAGATCAGGGGAAAGGCTGTTTTTAATCTCCTTAAATGTTCTGGATCTGGTCCTTGATATACTGGACTGTTATGACCACTTTACTGAACTCAGTGAGTACATCAGTCAGAATAAAATACACTTAAAGTATATCGAATCAGACAGAAAGCTAAGACTCCTTGATACGTCGAGATTCGGGATGAAGAACAAAAAATGGTCGTTGCGTCTGTACGAGACATCTCTTTTTAATTCCATATGCTGGTGGGGAATTTCATTGCCATTCAGGATGGCAGTATATAGAGAAAATAAACAATAAATGAGAATTGTTCATTCGACCGCTCCCTTTCCGAGATCGCTGATCTGCCTCGGCAGTGACATACCGTCACGTTGGGCGAGTTCTTCCACTATTTCATACAGCGGCTCTTCAAGGATGACATTTATTCTTGGTTTTGTTGTCGTCATCATTGCCACATCATCCATAGAGTGTGTTTTATGTGCATCACCATGACAAAGAGATGGTGACCCCCTCGAATCGAGACGATAGATCTTTTATTACAAAGAAGATTTTTTCTCAACTTGTGCAGGCATGGTACAGATGTCTTATTTAATCAAAATATGAAAGCTATGCCTATCATTCCTGCAAATGATTCCCAGTTAACTTCATTCAGACGTGTTTTAGATGTTCTGCCGGACGCATAAAAAGTCTGCGCAGTACCATCATCTGTCCAGAAATTCTGATACGTAATCATGGCGCTCAACGATACCTGTTCAGATAAGAATAAATCGAGATCAGCTGACACCAGGACCCCTTCGCCATCTGCGTCATGTTCAAAGCTCTTTGGATGCTGGAAGTCTGTCCTGAGATTCCAGTCGGCGGCAGCATAGTAATCGACCCAGTGATATTCAAATGAACCTGTCACCGCAAGTTTTTTCTCAAACAGAACGCCAAGATCAACACCAGCCCATGGCCCTTTCCATTCCGTGTCATATGTGCTGTCAAGGCCTGAAAATGGGCCTAACGGAGGAATCGTCTGATGCCCGTTTGTTATGACAAGGTTCTGTTCATGATACGAGTATCCTGCAAGAGGAGTGATTTTTAATATTTTCCATACAGGGCCAAACTGATATCCGACACCAAGAGAGGCATCCAGTACATTGTCATCGTTGGTGTCATTATTTGACCTGGACCATTCTCTTGTGCGGTCATCTCCTGCATAATCTGAATCCTGGTTTTCTCCATCGAAAATCCAGCCGTAATCAACATATCCTCTGAGATACAATCTGTCTGCCATTACAAGTTTGCCATCCGCTTTCAGCTGAAGAATCAGTAAATCATCCCATGTCAATTCTGATAGAACATTGGGATTCGTACCGTAGATATTTCCCGCAATGTTCCAGTCAAGATTGTCTACCCTGATTCCACTGCTCAGCGTGAGTGTGGTTTCTGCCTCCGCAGAAGCATTGAATCTCAAAAGAGGAGAGATCAAGAATATGACTATTGCCAGACTGATCGCGGCGCTGCGGTTTACTCCTGTTTTGAATTTCATAAATTATCCCCCTTTGAGATGGCGTCCGTAAAATTAAGGTATTTTACTAAATGCAGGATTTAATATCCATAGAGACAAATGCCCTAATTAAAAGGATAATGTCAATCAACGCCGATCAAATACATCATTGTTAATCTCCTTCCTTCTCTCTTGACTATTCATCCGCTCCACGTTATATTCATGTGTGGACAAGAAATACAGACCCATATCTTTTAAAAATATAAAAACCTGCAGACTGAAAACAAGAAAGAGCAAGGTTGCGCTCGACAAGGTCGGAAAGCCGTTCCGCGAATGGAGCTTCGGTTCATTTCTGGACAGCCTGCCCGATATCCTCGCTGCAAAGGACTTCAGGGCAGTTGTCAGCGCGATCATTCAGGCGCGGGAAAAAGACCGCCCGGTCATCCTCGGCATGGGTGCCCATCCGATAAAGGTCGGCCTGTCTCCGATTATCATTCACCTGATGGAAAGCAAGGTGATAACCGCCATCGCAATGAACGGCGCATGCATTGTGCACGATTTCGAACTGGCGCTTATGGGGCACACATCCGAGGACGTTGATGTTGAACTCTGCAGGGGAACGTTTGGAATGGCCGAGGAAACAGGCAGGGGCCTGAACAGGGCCATTACCAATGGTGTTAAAAAAGGACATGGAATCGGCAGGGCAGTCGGTGATTATATACTGAAAGCAAAAACGCCGCATGAAGAATTAAGCACTCTGGCAGCTGCCGCACGAATGAATCTTCCCGCATCGGTGCATGTAGGCATCGGCACAGACATAATCCACATGCACCCCGAAGCAGACGGCGCAGCCATCGGAAAGGGGAGCCTTCAGGATTTCAAACTGTTCTCATCGGTAATCGCTGAGCTCAAAGGAGGCGTGTATCTTAATCTCGGCTCGGCTGTCATCATGCCGGAGGTGTTTTTAAAGGCAGTCGCCGTGACCCGAAACCTCAGGAAAAATGTAAAGAATTTCAGTACCGTCAACATGGATTTTTTTCAGCACTACCGGACTCGTGAAAATGTCCTCAGGAGACCGGTGCTGTCAGGCGGGACGTCATACGCCCTGACCGGCCATCACGAGATTATGTTTCCGCTGCTTGCAGCCGCCATCATGGAGGGGGCCGCATCACGATGAGACCGGTTGTTGATGAAGAATTATGCATAGGCTGCGGCAACTGTGAAGAAATCTGCCCCAGTGTGTTTCAGCTTGTTGATGATAAATCAAAAGTCATTGACCCTGAAGGGTGTGAATTCCAGGACTGCTGTGAAGCAGCCGAGGAGAACTGCCCGGTGGAGGCAATAACGCTTGAAGAAAAATAGAGAAACCGGGCACGTCGCGACGTGCCCCTGCTTCCTCGCTTCCCCGCTTCCTCACTTCCGCGCTTGTTCCTAGGTGGCGGTCATTTATTGACAGTCGAGATTTCAGGGGTCTATAATCGTTTTTGATGAAGCGGATTCTATTCAGGGTTACCATTTTCCTGGTTGTCATGGTCATTGGTATAACCGCAGGCGGATACCTTGCCCTTGTTCAGGGAGTTCCTCAAATTGAAGAAATCAAGACATACCAGCCATCAATATCTACGGAAGTATACGCAGATGACGATACGCTTATTGGTGAATTCAGGGTCGAAAAAGGGGACTATGTAAAGATCAGTGCTGTTCCCGAACACCTGATCAAGGCAGTCGTTGCAGTTGAAGACTCCCGGTTCTGGTACCACAGAGGGGTGGACATCCTCGGCATACTCCGTGCGCTCTCAAAAGATATACGGGCAGGAAGATTTAAAGAGGGAGCGAGCACGATTACGCAGCAGCTTACAAAGGTTGTATTCCTGTCTCCCGAACGGACCATCGTACGAAAATTAAAAGAAATCGTGCTCGCAATGCGCATTGAAAAAAACCTCTCAAAAGAAGAGATACTGGAACTGTATCTGAACAAAATCTACTTCGGCCACGGGGCTTACGGTATTGAAATGGCCGCACGGGCTTACTTCGGCAAGACAGTCTCTGATCTCAACCTCAGCGAGGCCGCCCTCCTGTGCGGACTGATCAAGGCGCCGAGCAGGTACTCACCGTACAGCAATCTTGACAAGGCAAAGGAAAGACAGCAGATTGTGCTCAAAAGGATGACCGTTGAAGGGTACATCACAGAGGAACAGGCAACAGACGCCTTTGAACTGCCGCTCTATCTCTCCAGTGTACGATACACACGATATACACCAAACTACTTTCTCGAATACGTGAGAAAGTATCTTGAGGACCAGTACGGCGTAGAGATGACCTATAAAGGAGGGTTGAAGGTTTATACGACCCTGAACAGGAATGTGCAGATGGCCGCAGTTGAATCATTGAAAGAGGGCTTAAAAAGCCTGGACAAGCGACAGGGATACCGGGGGCCCCTCGGGAATAAAAACATTGACCCGGAGAGTAATTCGCAGCAGGCCGACTCGACGCGAAAGGTTCTCCTGAAGAAGGGCGACCAGGTAACAGCCACTGTGCTCGAGGTAACGGCATCACGGGCAACTGCTGCCACGAGAGGAACGACAGGGACATTGCACCTGGAAGATGCAGCGTGGGCAAAAAGGATTATTGATGAAAAGGGCGAGGTCATCAGAGAATTCAGGGACCTGAAACTCACCGACATCCTCAAGCCGGGCGACATGATAACCGTGAGAGTGAAAGACATCGCCGGCAAGGAGCCTCTATTCGCCCTTGAGCAGGAACCGCTTGTACAGGGCGCAGTCGTGGCCATTGAACCCTCATCCGGGTATATACGGGCCATTGTCGGCGGGTATGACTTTAACAAGAGTGAATTCAACAGGGCCGTACTGGCCAAGCGGCAGGCCGGCTCCGCATTTAAACCGATCATCTATGCCGCCTCAATGGACCATGGATTTACCCCTGCAAGCATAATCATGGACGAGCCGCTGATTTATGAGAGTGATGAGTTCGAAGACTGGGAGCCTGAAAATTATGATCAAAAGTATCACGGGGCCACACGCCTCAGGGAAGCACTGATCCATTCCAGAAATATTGTAACGGTAAAACTCCTTGAAGAGATCGGCGTAGACTCGGTTATAGAATTTGCCCGTGACCTTGGGATCAGGGGGCCCTTTCCGCACAACCTTACCCTTGCTCTCGGCAGCCTCAGCATCAGTCCCCTTGAGATAACGTCGGTATTCTCCATTTTTGCAAATGAGGGGATGAAAATGGAACCGATCACCATCAAATATGTCATTGATGCCGCGGGGGACGTCCTCGAAAACAACCAGCCCAGAGGTGAGCGGGTAATCAGTCCGCAGACAGCATTTCTTGCAACTTCTATGCTCGAAGACGTTGTGAAATCCGGGACCGGCTGGCGCGCAAAGGCACTGAAGCGAAGTGTTGCCGGCAAAACAGGCACAACCAATGAATATAACGATGCATGGTTTATCGGATATACCCCTGAACTGGCAACGAGTGTCTGGGTGGGCTTTGATAACATGCGGACTCTCGGGGAAAATGAAACGGGATCAAAGGCAGCGGCTCCCATCTGGGTCTCCTTTATGAAACAGGCCCTTGCAGAGATGTCAGTCTTTGACAGGGATACCCGGAGAGAAAGGGGCGGAAATTTCCCGATTCCCGACGGTATCGTGACTGCGGTCATTGACCCCGAGACCGGACTTTTAGCTACCAATGATACAAAAAAAATGGTAGAATTTTTTAAGGAGGGAACAGTTCCGACCGTATACACAACGGAGTTTTTCAGGGAACTGATCGTGAATCAGAAGGAAGAGTTGAAGAAAATAGCAAAGATAAAGAAACTCGCAAGGAAAAAAGCCGAAGAGATGGAAAGATCACTCCGCAATTAACGATTGGTTGCGACGAAAAGAATGGGAGGTTAACATGAAAGGTACAGTCTTTGTCGTAGCAGTTCTCTGTCTTGTCTCGTTCTCCTTATGCCTGGCCAATGAGTCGTCTCTTGAGCAGGCATACTCTCTCTACTATAAAGGTGAGAAAGAAGCGGCCATCGGCATGATCGAAGACTATGTGAAAGAGACCCCTGACGTGAAGGCGCTTTATTTTCTGGGATACGCCTATTATGAAATGCAGAACATGGAGAAGGCCAGGGAGTATTTCGATGAAGCGTTTCGCCTGAAATCCTTTTACAGCCCCATGGAATCGAAAGACGGTCAGTAACCGACGCGGTGAAGCTTCATGAGATTTGTTTTTCCGCCCAGTGAAAAAGGCGAGGACGCGATGATTATTATCGAGTCGCCCTTTTTCACGAGACCTTTTCTGAGTAACACCCTTTCCGATTCCGATATCATGTCATCCGTGTTTTCAGGGAATTTCATGACATGGGGTGTAACGCCCCAGTAAAGGTTCATCCTTCTTCGTCCACGTTCATGATCGGTAAATCCCGTAATGGAAACGACCGGCCTGTACGTCGAGACAAGCAGTGCGGTAAACCCGCTCCTGCTGAACGCAACGATCGTCCTGGCCTTTATTTCTTGCGCCGAGGTACAGGCAGCTCCGGCAAGGGCCTGGGGAAACCCGCTTGAAGAGAGCTTGCTCATATCACGCCGCCCTGCCTTTGACTCAGCAGCCACAACAATTTTATCCATCATTTTCAGGGCGGCAACAGGATGTTTCCCGACAGATGTTTCAGCCGAGAGCATCAGGGCATCCGTTCCGTCAAGGACCGCATTTGCGACATCCGCAGCCTCTGCCCTCGTCGGGGCCATATGTTCAGTCATGGATTCAAGCATCTGGGTCGCCGTAATCACCGGCTTCATCGCATTGTTGCATTTCTGAATCAGTTCCTTCTGGATCATGGGAACATTCTCCATCGGCACTTCAACGCCAAGGTCTCCCCGGGCAACCATCAGGCCGTCAGATGCCTCAATTATTCCGTCGATATTTTCAAGAGACTGCCTGTTCTCAATCTTTGCAATGACCGGGATATCGGCATTCTGTTTTTTCAGCCATCGCTTTATCCTGCAGATATCATCTCCAGAGCGGACAAAGGACATTGCTACATAATCAATTCCGAGTCTGATCCCGAGCATCAGATCTTCCCGGTCTTTTCGAGTAAAAACCTCTCCGGTAATTTCGGTGCCCGGCAGGTTCACCCCCTTTTTTTCCCGCAGGAGGCCGCCTTCAACAACTTTGACTTCCAGAGCGGTCCTGCTCTTCTGCATGACCTTTACCTGCAGGAGCCCGTCATCCATCAAAACCGTATCGCCCACATTCACGTCTCTGGTCAGCCCCTGCCACGGCACCGGGATCTGCCTGCTGTCGCCCTGTATTCTCTTTGTAGTGAGAAGCAGCCGGGCCCCCTTTTTTAAAACAACTGCACCGTTTGTAAGAGCGCCCACCCGAATTTTCAGGCCCCGCAGGTCCTGCACGATCGCAACAGGCGCGTCATATTTTTCTGCAAGCGTTCTTATTGTTTTTACGGATTCGGCATGCTGGTCACGGGTACCATGGGAAAAATTCAGCCGCGCAACATTCATCCCGGCCCTGATCATGTTTTCAAGAGTTCGCGGTGATGAGCTTGAGGGGCCTATTGTGCAGATTATCTTAGCATTTCGCACAGTTGCGTTCCTGCCGAATTGATTCTCTCGAGGAGGAAATCTTCCCCATATGGCAAACCGTGTGCTTGCGCCAGTCCGCGCCCCTGTCCCTGAAATCGGACCGGTAATGAGCGCCGACGCTCCCCTGTCTCAGCAGAGCGGAGTCTGTTATCAGCTTCGCAACAGTCAGCATGTTGTTCAGTTCAGACTCCCTCCTGTTGCGCACAGGTTTTTTGAGGATGGAGGACTTTCGTTCAAGCCACTTCTTCGCCAGAGACAGGGACTCCTTGCACCGTATGATCCCGACCTTGTTCCACATTAACTGCCTGAGAGAGCTTCTCGTCTTCTCAGTATCAATCGCGTCATGTTCGGAGGGCTTCTCGTTCAAAAACTTGGTGTACGCCCCCGGTTCGTTTTGCCTTTCTATTTCATCATCAAAATATTCAGCAGCCCGCTTGCCGGTCCGGGCGCCAAAGACAAGCCCCTCCAGCAGACTGTTTGAGGCAAGCCGGTTTGAACCGTGTACGCCTGTGCAGGCAACCTCTCCGGCTGCGAAGAGGCCCCTGATATTCGTTTCACCAAAAAAGTTCGTGTGAATACCGCCCATAATATAATGTGCGGCAGGGCAGACCGGGACCATCTCTTCAGTGATGTCAATATCATACTGAAGGCACGTTGCATAAATTAACGGGAACCTCTTCTTGATAAAATCCCTCTCAAGATGGGTAAGGTCCAGATAAACATGCTTTGCCGCTGTCTTTACCATCTCGGACACAATCGCCCGCGAAACCGTGTCCCGGGAAGCAAGCTCTGCCATTGCGTGATACTCACTCATAAAACGCTTTCCGTGAATGTTTCTGAGCACAGCGCCTTCACCCCTCATTGCCTCGGACAGCAAGAACTGGGGAGCGCCGGGCGAATAAAGCGTTGTGGGATGAAACTGAATAAACTCCATGTCAACGATCCTCGCCCCTGCCCTGTAGGCAATGGCAATCCCGTCTCCCGTGGATATCATCGGATTCGTTGTCCTGGAAAATAACTGTCCCGCACCGCCCGTTGCCAGTATCACGGCCCTGGCATAGATGTTGATCAATGCGTCTCCCTGAAGGACCGTTGCCCCAATGCACCGGTTGTTTTTAATGATCAGATCCAGGGTGAGCGCAAAATCTTTTTTTGTAATCGTCGGGGAGTTTTTTGCCTTGCTGATCAGCACCCGCTCTATCTCTTTCCCGGTCGAGTCCCCGTGAGCATGAAGAATTCTTCTCCGGGAGTGGGCGGCTTCCCGGGTAAAGGAGAGTTTGCTCCCCTCTTTATCAAAGTCCGCCCCCCATGACATAAGTTCCCGAATATATTCCGGCCCCTCTTCTACCATAATTCTGACCGCTTCCTCATTGCAGAGGCCGTCGCCTGCCTTTATAGTATCGTCATAGTGAATGCTTACCCTGTCTTCGTCACTCAGGGCAACAGCTATCCCTCCCTGTGCATAGCCGGTGCTGCTTTCAGTGATTTTGTCTTTTGTCAGCACCAGCACATCACCTGCTGACGCCAGCTCCACCGCAGCCCGTAATCCGGCAACACCGCCCCCAATTACAAGGAAATCAACAATTTTTTCAGCAGGATTGACCATGATAAAGATATTAAAGTATTTATGGAGCGAAGTCAATGAACGAAATCCAGGCGCCAAAGTGTCAATATATTTTACATCACATTATCTTCATAATATTCATGTACAATTGAGAGGCGGAATTATAAAAATAAATCTTGCATTTTTTGGAAGATTCAGCCAGAATATAAAGTTTTTTAACACAGGAGCAATGCTTTCTGTTGAAAGAGGAATTTAAAACAATGCAACACGCTCATTTTGAAAACAGGGGGATGAACGGCTACAGCAGGATTATGATGATACTCGTGCTGCCATTTATTATCGTGGTATTGGCATATGGGGCATATAACCTCTTTTTTATTCCTGATCCGGTTATTACAGGCCTTGAGGCATTTGAATTTTTGCCCGCTGATGAGACCGTAACAGTTCGCTCCGAAAATGTAACGTCAATAGACATTTCAATATACCAGGGGGGAGAAAAAGTCGACCTGCTCGTTGATAAGCCCGCACTGACTGAAACCACCTATTCATTGCCGGTGAGGCCTAAAGAGCTCGGCCTTGCTGATGGCGAAGCAATCGTCGTTGTCAGGGCCAAATCAGGCTTCCTGAAAAAAATAAAGCACGAAATTCGTTCAGTCATCGACAGCCAGCCCCCGACCCTTGAGGTATTAAAGGCTCCGGTATCCCTGAACGAAGGCAGTGCAGGGGTTACGGTCCTGAGGGCCAGTGGGGCCGATGCAGTCTATGTAAATCTGAATGATATGAGATTCAGGGCTTTTGAGTCTGTATCTCCCCGGGACCGGGACAGTCAGCCTCATCCCGGACAAGGCGACGCAAAGATATACCATGTGTTATTCCCCGCTCCATTCGGGATTGAAAGCAGCAATGCATTTTATGCAGTTGCAGAGGACATCGCGGGCAATAAAAATATCAAGGCGCTCTCAACCAGCCTTGTCCCAAAAACACACAGGACTTCCAAGATCACCATAGATAAATCCTTTGTAGAAAAAATCGTAGCGCCTCTGTTGAACACGGAAAGCATATCCGACCACAAAAGCGCCTTCCGTACAGTCAATGAGGAACTGAGAGGAAAAAATCACAATACGATCATTGAAATCGCCCGGAAATCAGGTGACAGGCCTCAATGGAAGGGCCGGTTTCTGCAGTTAAAAAACAGCAAAGTCATGGCCACATACGGGGATGAAAGGGCTTATTTTCTTGATGGTGAGGAAGTGAGCAGGAGCGTTCACCTGGGGTATGACCTGGCTTCATTTGCCAATGCGCCGGTTGAAGCTGCAAATGCCGGGACCGTCCTCTTTGCCGGTGATCTGGGGATTTATGGAAACACCGTCATCTTAGACCACGGCCTCGGGCTTATGAGCATCTACGGACATCTGTCGATGATGATGGTCAGTGACAATCAGCCGGTCAAAAAAGGAGAAATAATCGCCAAATCCGGTGCAACCGGTCTTGCAGGAGGAGACCATCTACACTATGGAATCCTCGTACACGGATACGAAGTCTCCCCCCTCTACTGGTGGGACCCGAAATGGATTAATGTGAACATTACGGAATATTTAAATTATTAATAATTATTCGCTTATTAAATTATAGACAAATGCCGATAGAGCCTTTAATATCGTCACTACAAAATCAGAAGAAGAGGTAGGATACATCATGGACCGACAAGTTTCAAAGTACGAAGTTCCCTCATACGAGATTGTTGAAGAAAAAATTAAAGAAATAGACGGATCAATCATCGTGTTCCGCATATTCTACATTTTCATGCAAATCGCCTATAAATTTCAGCTCATTAAAAATGACAGACTGTGCACAATCGAAATCCCCAGGAAAATGCTGGAGGGACTGAAAGCCAGAAATGTCATGCTGGAAGAAGAATTGACACGGCTGCTCGACTCAACCATTCAGCACGCCGATTGCTGGAACAAGGTATAGGAGACCGAAACAAACACTCTCTGTGTGCTGAACACGCAATACATAAGCAAGACGTGTAACGGCTTTTCTTAACTTTTTATTGCCAGTCTCAATCTTGAGCTGAAATTCCAAGAACCAATAAACAAATGACAAATAAATCTCATTATACAATGATCAAAGCACAAAACTTTAAGAAATCATAACCGCTTTTTGTTATCCGGAATTTGTTTGATTTTTGCTATTTGTAATTTGAAATTTGTCTGTTATTTGGAGCTTGTTACTTGGAGCTTATTTTCTATTCCCCGTACCTGATACTCGCATTGCCGCCCTTTTCTTTGGCGAGAACGAGTGCCTGTTCTGTCTGATGAATGAGATTGTCGATGCTGATGACGCTTGTTTGATACGTAAAGGTCGCGGTGATGCCAATGCTCATTGTCCGTGATGCATTCTCTCCGGTGCTGCCGTACTCACCGGTAACCCTGAACGTTTTATTCTGAAAGTTCTTCCGTATTCTTTCAGCAACAATATACGCAAGGGTAAGGTCAGTCTCGGGCAGCACAATGACGAACTCTTCACCGCCGTATCTGAATGCACGGTCAAATTTTCTGATATTCTCCTTTATTACTGTGCCGCAGACTTCAAGCATATTGTCGCCTGCCTGCTGACCGTAGTCGTCGTTAAAACTCCTGAACTCATCGATATCAATCATCATCATGGCCAGCGAATGCCCGTATCTCTGGCAGCGGGCCATCTCATCCTCCAGCACGGTCACGAGATGATGCCTGTTATAGAGTTTTGTGAGGCTGTCTGTTATCTTCATCTTCTGGATTTCCCTGCTCTTCAGGTCGAGCTGCTCCAGCAGGGACGTGAGTTTTTCATTCAGGTGGTCAATCTGGTGCTTGTCATCCAGAATTTTCTCCTTCTGCTCTTTCATCAAAATCACCATGTTATTGATCTGCTCTCCTATCTCTTCAACAATCGTTGGACAGGCCTCCCTGAAAACCCTGCACTCCCGGCACTCGCTGTATTTCTGAAGAAAATTACCCTGAGACTCTCCCCCGCATAATGTCCCCGGGACATGCCAGCACCTGACCGGCCCTCCCCCGTTCCTCTTCACAGCACACTGATCATCAGTACAGCTGAGTATTTTCCTGCAGTCAGCAAGATAGGGATTTTTAAAGAAGGCGTCTCCGCCTGTAATGACTGTTTCAAAGATCGGGACGATCTCCTCTTCCAGTTTCTTTAACAGGCTGTTTTTGCTTTCCTGTGATTTAGGACTCATCAGCCTTATTTTATACAAATAAGCACCGAATTTTCAGATATTTTTTTAATGCCTGCAGAGGAGGGATATTCTGAAGACTGTTGACTGACGGCCATATGACCCATATCATAGATTAATTCTGTTTCATGGGATAATATATTAAGAGGCAAGAAAATGTTTAAAAACGAATGTCCCGGAAGTAAAGATATAAAACAGCCAAAGCCAGAGGATATTTCATGCCGCCATTGCGGTGCGCCGGTAGAAATCTGGAGTGATGAGGCTGAGACAAAATGTAAATCCTGCGGGAAGATGAACAGCCGGATCATAGGGCCTACCTGTCTGGATTGGTGCGCCTTTGCCAAAGAGTGCGTTGGCGAAGACAAGTACAAGAGAATAATGTCCGGTTCCCGCGGCAAGAACTGAGAAGCTACTCAATTTTCTATTTCTGGATGCCTTTCTTCTTTTTCTTTCGATCAAGAAACTTTGAGGCCCATATTCCGACTTCATACAGGATGATCATCGGGACCGCCATGAGGGACTGGTTAAATGCATCAGGCGTCGGTGTCAGCAGTGCGGCAAGCACAAAAGCGATCAGCACAGCGTATTTCCGGTTTTTGGCAAGAAAGTCCGGCGTCACGATACCCATCCTCGTTGCAAAAACCGTCACAACGGGCAGCTCAAAAATGGCCCCGAACGCCAGGATAAATTTGAGACAGAAATCCACATACTTCCCTACAGAGAGCATTGGCTTGAGGTTTTCAGTCTTATAGGTGAGGAGAAAGTTCATCGCAAACGGCAGGATAATTACAAAGCAGAAGAGTGCGCCGATCAGAAACAGAAAGGTGGTCGTAAAGACAAACGGCAGGGCATACTTCTTCTCCTGCTCCATCAGACCAGGTGCGACAAACCGCCAGATCTCGAAAAAAATAATCGGGGAGCTGATAATAAAGGCGCAGATAAACGCCATCTTGATATGCATCCAGATTGCTTCGGCCGGAGCGAGAAACACAAGTTCGAGGTCCGGGTTCTTGCCGGGCACGATCGAAATGTAGGGGTTGTCAAGTGAAAACGACAGGGTATTGTGGAGCGGTGAAATCAGGATGCTGAAAAGAGTCTCTGAATAATAAAAGCTGCCGGCAAATGAAACGGCAACCGCGATAAGTGATATGAGAATTCTGTTTCTGAGCTCTCCGAGGTGTTCTGTGAGGGGCGCCTTATCCATCCTTGTCTTTTTCTGTTTTCTCTTTGTCTACTTCCGCAGCAGATTCTGTCTTGTCCCCTTTTGGGGCCGCTTTTATGTCCTGTTTATTCACTCCGCCCTTGAAGTCAAATTGAGAATCCAGACTCTTCTGGACGGAATCTTTAAGTTCAGACTGAACATCCTTTAATTCCCCGCTCACATCTTCACCCGCTTCTTCAAGGCTCTCCCGAACGCCCCGCATGGCGGACTTCAGCTCCCGCATTCCCTTGCCAAGGGTCCTGCCGAGTTCAGGCAGCTTCTTTGGCCCGAAAACCAGAAAGGCCACGATAAAGATTACGATCAGTTCCTGTGTGCCAAGATCAAACATGCGTTGTAATAAGCTAATGGTTTATCGTTATAGTACAGATTAACATATCCCGTTTAAATTATATAGAAATCTGACAGAAGACTTTTCAGTCTCAATGAAAATAACAGAACAATTCTGGAGGTGTCAATTTATTCCCTCTTTGGATAATCAGCGTCTGCCTCGCAATGACTGTATTTGTTGCTTACTGCATACTTCTTACTGCTTACTATCTTTTCCCGCTTTTCTCGCTCTTAAGGGATCGGCTCTATCTTTACTCTTTCAACGCCCTGTTTCACGATACCGATCTGCTTTGCCGCTCCATACGAAAGGTCAAGCTGCCTGCCAGGGATGAACGGGCCTCTGTCATTAACTGTGACGACAACCGATTTATTATTATCAGGGTTTGTTACACGGAGTTTTGTACCGAACGGTAGTGTCTTGTGTGCACAGGTCATTGCATACATGTCAAATCTTTCTCCTGATGCAGTCCGTTTTCCGTTAAATTTCTTGCCATACCATGAGGCGACTGCATATGTATCACCCTGATCAGGGCTGTAGTCTGAATGGTGGGGAGAGGCACAGGAATAAAGAAACACTATCGACATTATCCCACATAGATTAATCAAAACCTTCTTGCCTGATTTCACGTTAAGCAATGAATGGTCTGCCTTTCCTTAACGATGCTTATGAATTTAATTCGGATACTTTAAATCTGATCTTTATAAAATCTATCTCAAAATCCTCATTACACAAAAAGGGTCTCACTTAAAGATACTACATGTTATGAGAAATCTGCGGAGGTCAGAATATTGAGGATAGCCCTCACAAAAGCTGAATGCTGACAATTGCTCTGATTATTCGATTTCAAAACTGAGTCTTTGACTGCTGTCATCACGCTTGATGTCGAGAGTGATCTCCCCGCCCTGCCTGAAGGACTTGTAAAAATTAGCAGGCTCACGGGAGACCTCAACGGGCTTCCCATTCACCGCGGTGATCACATCACAGTTCTCAAGACCCGCTTTCGCAAGGATACTCTTGGGCTTGATGTTGTATATCGCAAATCCCACCGGCCGGCCCCCTTGCCGATAAGGCCGTACCCCTATCCCCCGCATCATGGCTGAATAATCGGGAACTCTGGCATCAACCTCTTTTTTCCCGGGCTGAGCCCTCAGGGATTCTGCCTGAAGCGCCGCTGGACTGGCCCCTCCCACCATGATGAGGAATTCATCCCCCTTGCCTTCATCAATTACCACTCCCCTGCTGAAGATTCTCTTTACCAGAAGACCTTTTAAGGTATCTCCTTTTTTATAGATCTCCTGATCCCCTGAGGCAAGATCCTCTATAATCGCGATACTGCTTCCAGGTTCATCCAGCAGCGCAGTCCCGACCAGCTTCAGCCCCAGCTTATTTGAATCATATGGTATATCCGGAAGATATCGACCTCTTTGTAATCCTGCCCTGCCTTCAGGTACATCTTCATCCATCCCGTCATGTATCCGGAGAATCCTCTTATCAATGAAATACGCCTTCATCACCATGGCCCCTTCAAGACCGGGTTCATGCTGCTTCAAAAACTGTGTTGCCTCTGCAAAGCTGGCAAACCTCCCTACCCGGACAGCATAAAACCTCCCTATCTTCTCGATCCGCAGAGCCTGAAATGCCGTACCCTCTAACACCTGTTCAATAATCTTGAACTGCTTTTCAGCCCTCTGACTCTCCTTGAAACTGGCGGTTTGAATCGTGTACACAGACTCTTGAGATGCCTGCTTTTCATTTGCCTGCCCTGAATCTGCCGAGGACTTCCGGGCATTAAGAAAACCTGTCCCCCCAAAGGAAAGCAGACATGCCATGAGTGTAAAAAAGAACATTATCCTGTATGTCATTGCTTTCCTTCTGTGTTTAACCATTGACACTCCCACAATCGTACTCAACAAAGGTCACCCGCGTTTAGAATTCTGAGAATTGCCTATAAAACAAAAATTACGTATGACGTTCAATATTCTTTAAAGGAAGGACCTGTACAATTACCGGAACAATATACTCAAAAAATTTGCAATTTTAATGCCATGATGTAACCTTCTGATTTAAATGAATTTTAAGAATCCTGGGCATGCCTGAAGTGTAAAAATTTTTATAAAGTGTAAGGAATCTCGACTCTTTTGGAAAGTATGTTTAAAAGAATGAATTGTGAACTAACGATTACATACACCCTTATGGCAACCGCAGCTGATATGACCGGCAATTATTCTGCAGGAATCGTTACTGATACTGTTAATGAAAGCAAGAATAAATTACTCTCATTCTCTTTACATAAGGGGGGCAGAAATTTCCACGCCAACCTTATTTATTAAACCATATGGTGAAATCTGACTTGACCATCTTACCTTGCATTCAAATGTAACATTTCTCCTGAAATGGATTGAAATTTTAATTTGAAGATTGAGCCAGAATTGAATTCTAATTTGCCTGTAGTAGAAAAAGTTATTATATTCATACCATCATTGAAAAGGTTTTCTATAGCGCCTGAATAACTCTTTACCACCATAAAGAATCTCAGTTTTTAAGCCGATCAATACTCTCTGAGAAGATCTTTTTTCCATGTATCACGGTTAATTACAGTTAATAGTTATAACGCTTGAATATTGCTTTCCTTACCGGGCATATGCACATCAAAGAATGTCCAAAATGCATTCGGTAACTGCATCGTTTATTATTCAAGCAGTTAATAAAAAAAACTTCACCCATTACGCAATAATCAACTTCACAAAGCGGTTTATTTACACCATACAGACATTGCATCCCTTTGTCACAATCGGTTGTACTTTTTACCGTAGACTCATCAATTTTTAATATCATATAATCCTTATAGCACAAAATTGTTATATGGCTATTTAAATGATCTAATAATCCTATAACTAATTTTATTACTTACTAATTAAAAAAGGTTATTAGATTTCATATATTCCGTGGAGGTCATTGACATTGATATGAAGCAGATTCAGTAATCTTATGACTCAATAAAAATGCTGATAATTGAGGATTGCCAATGGAATGTGTGCTGGCTCAGCCTTATTCATCCCTTGAACAAATGCGTACTATCCAGGTTGATGAGAGTTCATTGATCAGATTACTCTATTTAAGGATTATTGCCGGTCTATCGCCCGCGGTTTAATATTTAACTCAATGCCCGCGATCAGTAACAATTTTGTTGATCAAATTACAAAAACGATGTTAGTATTTAGCACTGCGGGAAAGGCGGAAAAAGCAAAAAAGATAATATGCCATCCTCTTCAAAGAAAACAGCTGTCAGTAAAAAGACTGATCTCATAGTCCAGAAAAACAGGGAACTCTCTGCCATCCTCGAGGTGAGCAGGGTCCTGACCACATCGTTTGACCTGGAGAAAAACCTGTCCTCAGTCATGTCTACGCTCGGGAGCCTCCTTGAGATGCAGCGGGGATGCGTGTTTCTGCTCGAACCGCACTCGGGCGAGATGCGTATCGTGGCAGCCCACGGACTCGCAAAGCAGAACATCGAAAAAGGGAAGTACCGCATCGGAGAAGGCATCGTCGGCCGCGTTCTTGAAAAAAGGACTCCTATGGTCATCCCGAATATTGGAGAGGAGCCGCTCTTTCTGAACAAAACAGGATCGCGCCCTGAAAAAGAGGGAATCTCCTTTCTCAGTGTCCCGATAACGTTAAAAAATGAAGGCCTCGGTGTTTTGAGCGTTGACCGGATCTACTCAAAGAAACACGGGAATGTAGACGACGACCTCCGGGTCTTAAAAATCGTTGCTTCACTCATCGCCCAGTTCATCAAGCTGTGGGAAAGTTATGAAAAAATTGAAAAAGAGAAGGAACTCTTAAAGAGGGAATTAAAAGGGAAATACAGCATAGAAAATATGGTCGGCCGCTCTGACAGAATGCAGGAAGTCTTTGAGGCCGTTCACCGCGTTGCACCCTCAAGGGCCACCGTCCTGTTACGGGGGGAAAGCGGCACGGGCAAGGAGCTGATCGCAAAGGCCCTCCACTACATGAGCCCGAGGAGCAAAAACTCATTTGTGAAGTTTAACTGCGCGTCCATTCCCGAAGGGCTGCTTGAATCAGAACTGTTCGGCCATGAGAAGGGAGCATTTACCGGTGCGATATCTTCACGGAGCGGCAAGTTTGAGCTGGCAGATAAGGGGACCATATTCCTTGATGAAATTGGTGACCTGCCGATAACCCTGCAGCCCAAAATATTGCGGGTCCTGCAGGAGCGGGAATTTGAGCGGGTGGGCAGTGAAAAAACAATAAAGGTGGACGTCCGCATTATCGCGGCTACAAGCAAAAACCTCGAAAGCCTCGTGTCGCACGGCACCTACAGGGAAGACCTGTACTACCGGCTGAATGTCATACCGCTGTTTTTACCCCCCCTGAGGGAGCGGGGAGAGGATATCCCGGTCCTGATCGATCATTTCCTCGAAAAATTCAACAGGGAAAACAATCGTTCGGTGACCTTCGACAAAGGCGCATTGCAGGTCTTTCTCAATTACAACTGGCCCGGCAATGTAAGAGAGCTTGAAAATACCATTGAGCGGCTGGTGATCATGTCCGGCACCAATAAAATAACCTCTTCAGATTTACCGGTCTCGCTCAGCATTCGCAGAGTAAAAAGCTCTGACACGTCCTCTTCGCTTTCCGCCAGCGTCAAGGAGATTGAAAAGGCCACCATCTTGGATGCGCTCGAAAAGACCGGATGGGTACAGGCAAAGGCAGCCAAACTGCTTGGGATCACCCCCCGGCAGATCGGCTACAAGATGCGGAAATACGGGATAGAGGAAAAGACATTTCAGTAATTACGGCATGCGACCAATCAAACAAACTGCCGGCTGCACCCGGCCTTGCACTCATTGCCCAAAGACCTTTCTCAATTCCTTCTCATCTATGTTATATTCTCGTGCTATGTGTTCCGGTGTCGTCCCTGTCTGCTTCATTACTTCAGTCAAATACTCTGTAAACGTTGATTGCTTTTCGCACGTATTAAAGTAGTTTTTCAGCACCATTGCAAGCCCATCTGACGGGATCCTGTACCCCTTCTTCGTCGACTCCTTCTCTCCGGTGATTTCAGGGACGCCCATGACAACGACCCGCTCATCAACAATAATAAATCTAATGTTATGCACCATCAGACAGCTGCTGTACATAATATTCGCCCCGGCTTTCATATACTTGTGCCCGATATGAAGCCTGTCGGGAAATTTAGGAAGGATGTAGGTAATACGGATACCCTTCTGTGTTATCTGCTTTATGTTCTCCATAATAGTCCGCGTCATCCTGATGTCATCCCCCATTGGGGGTCTGCCAGTTATGCATCCCACAATCTCCTCTTTCGCATCCATCATGGAATCAATGATGGTAAGGAAATACTCCTGCCGGGTAAGGACCCGTGTGGCCTTACCAACCTCCATAATAAGTTTATCCCGCTGTTTACCTTCTTTAATGCTGTAAATAAGCAGGACGATTGTAAATAAAAGCAATAATGACTCGAGCGAAAGAAGCCCTATTTCAAGCGTCATTGTTCACCTCCCATGTATGAAATTTAGAATATTCATTTATTTTTATTATTACCGATATCGTCATCATCAAGCATCCTGTATTTCGGGCCTTCAAGGTCGTTGAACTGACCGCTCTTGACGGCCCACAGGAAGAGCAGCCAGGAAACTATGCCTGTTATAAGCGCGATAAATATTAAAAAAAATATCGTCCACATCTCATACCCTTTTCAGCCTCATTGAATTTCCCACCACACTGAGGGAACTGAGCGTCATGGATATCGCCGCCACAATGGGATGAAGCGTCCCGGTAACTGCAAGCGGCAGGGCAACAATATTATAAAGAAAAGCCCAGAAGAGATTCTGTTTGATCACTGCGTACATCTTTTTCGTCAACCCCAGCGCATACGGCACAAGCCGCAAATCGCTCGTCATAAGCACAATGTCCGCACTCTCAAGCGCAATGTCAGTAGCTCTCCCCATTGCAGCACCGACATCAGCCTGAATGAGGGCAGGTGCATCGTTCATCCCGTCCCCGACCATGAATACGGTTTTGCCGCCCTGCTGCATTTTTTCTATTTCCTCAGCCTTTTGAACGGGAGACCGCTGTGCCATGACCTTATCATCGTCCAGCATTATTATCCTAGCGACGGCAGCAGCGGTAGAGGCGCTGTCACCCGTAATCATGATTACATCATGGTTCATTTCTTTCAGCCTCCTGACCGCTTCCCCGGATTCCTTTCTGACCTTGTCGGAAATAACAAAAACACCCGAGAGTTTCTTCTCGAAAGAAAGATAGACCACAGTAGCCCCGGCCTGTTCATGAGAGGCTGCCTCCGACAGAATCCGCTGCGACAGGGCAGCGTCAAAACTGCCGGATATACCCTCTGCCCCAATGAAGTTCCTGCTGCCGACGAGGACGTCCTTTCCACCCACCCTCCCCCTTACGCCCCCTCCCGGGGCAGCGGTAAAGCCGTCAATCTTATGGAATTGCATTTCTCCGCAGGCATCAACGATCGCCCTAGAGATCGAATGCTCTGAAAGACGTTCCAGTGAAGCGGCAAGCCGCAGGGCCTCATCATCGAGCATCCCTATTCCCTCATGTGAAAGGAGCTTCTGCTTCCCCTCTGTAACCGTCCCTGTTTTATCAAGGACCACAGTATCACTCTTTTGCGCTGTCTCTATAATATCCCCGCCCTTGATGAGCACTCCCTTTGAGGCCCCCCTCGTTGTTCCAGTGAGAATGGCCAGAGGCGTCGCAAGACCGAGGGCACAGGGGCAGGCTATAACAAGCACTGAAACAGCGGTCATCAGGGCGTCGGCACTTTCCCTGCCGTAATAAATCCATGCCATGAACGTTCCAACACTCAAGAGCAGGACCGCCGGCACAAAATATCCGACAACCCTATCCGCCAGGGCCTGGACAGGCGCGCGCCTCGCCTGCGCATCTTCGACAGTTTTAATGATCCGGGACAGCACCGTATCAGCACCCGTCCTGGTCACCCGGAACACAAGGTTGCCGAACAGGTTTTGCGTACCGCAGAAAACCTCGGCGCCGGGCCTTTTATCAGCCGGCCGTGATTCGCCCGTGAGCATGGACTCATCAACCCCGGACTCACCCTCGATAACGATTCCATCCAGCGGAATCCTCTCGCCCGGCTTGATCTGAACAAGGTCGCCTGCCTCAATGGATGCGACAGAGGCAGTTACGTATTCCCTGTCATACGTCCCATGATCCCCGTCCCCTGACCCCGGAACCCTGACAACCACTGCTTCCTTCGGATTCAGTGAGAGAAGTCCTGTTATGACTTCCGATGCCCTTCCTTTTGCACCGGTCTCGAGGTATCTGCCGAGGAGGATTAATGTTATGATCATTGAGGATGTATCAAAATATACCTCGCCGCCTAAAAAAATCTGATAGATGCTGTAAAGGTACGCAGAGCCCGCGCCGGTAACGATTAAGACATCCATATTAAATGCCAGGTTCTGAAGCCCCCTGAGCGCGCCTCTTATAAAGGGCGTCCCTGAATAGAACAGAACAGGCGATGCCACAAGAAGCGAAATAAACTGGAGCGCCTGCCTGGTCCCCGGAGAAATCCCCTGGAAGTACCCCGCATACAGGGCGATAGAATACATCATCAGCTGCATGGAGAAAAACGCAGCGGTTCCCAATCTGATGAGCAGGTCATGCTGCTGACTCTTGAGCTCTTCCTCATGCACATTTGCCAGAAACGGTTTTGGTGTATATCCTGCTGACCTGATCCTTCCGGTAATCTTTCCTATGTCCGTTACTGCCGTATTCCATCTCACGCTGGTCCTGTGAGTGGCATAGTTGACCCGTGCAGCGGTTACCCCGTCTGTTTTCATCAGTAATTTTTCGGTCAGCCATACGCAGGACGCGCACCTGATTCCATCAAGGACCATATCGACCTCAGCGTCCCCGTCGCCATAACGAATCGCGCCGGAAAAAGATGACGCATCAAATGCTCTGTCTTCAGGGGGGCCCGGGGTCCAGGAGCTGTTTCTGCGCCTGTAGAATTCTTCAAGCCCTTCTTCCCCGATCATCCGCGCGATACCCCTGCACCCCTGGCAGCAGAAGACCTTCTCGTCTCCGTTTATTTCGTCATATACTGCCCGGGACGCTGAGACTTCCAGCAGACAATGATCGCATTCAGGCATAATGTCTGATCCCTTTTAACAGAAAAAGTACTCCCATCACAATCACGATAAAACCGGCCGCCTTATACACGCGTCCCCTGAAGGCAGTGCTTATATGCGAGGATGCTATGCCGAAGAGCAGCAGCCATGGTACCGTTCCGAGGCCAAAGAGCAGCGAAAGCATCATCCCGGATACAAGGCTGCCCGAGCCTGCAGCAGCGGTAAAAACACTGTAGGACAGTCCGCAGGGAAGAAACCCGAAGAGGGAGCCAAGAATAAAATATTTCCAGACAGAACGCTGGAGCAGCAGCTCACGCCCGGTCTTTCTGATCAGACTGCCCCGCTGTTCGAGCCATCCCATATTCCCGAACAGCCCAGTGATGCTTAGGCCCATAATGATCATTATGACACCGGCAAGGATCGCCATTACGTTCTGCATCAGCGATATGCTGTTTATAAATGATCCGGCAAGTCCCATCACAGCGCCTGTGAACGCATAGGTGGCAACGCGGCCCAGGTTGTAAAGCAGGTGCGGGAGAATTTTTTTCAGGAGATTTGCACCCGGCCGTCCCGGTATCGCACCCTCAAGCGAATACGACGCCACGATGGGTCCGCACATCCCGATACAGTGCGTGCCCCCGAACAGACCCGTGGTCAGGGCAAGCAGAAAAGAAGGTTCCATAGGTAAATTCCCGGAGCAGGAATGCAGATGAAGATCACCTTCATGTTATCCTCCCTGCTCAACAAAGACTTTTTTTGTAAATGAAAGCGTATCACCGTTTTGAGAGACCTCTATCGTTATATCCCAGTATCCGTACAGCTGGAACGCAACCGGCGCACCGAATGTCCCTTCATTCAGCGGAACAGTATCAACATGCCTGTCATATTCGGATGTTGCGGCTCTTCCTGTCGTCACAGAGACGGCCGAACCCGCAAGAGGCCTTCCTGCTTTGTCCAGGACAGAAATTATCAGGTCATTCTTCCCAAGACTGAAATGATCGTTTCTCACCTCAATGCTCCAGCCAAGCTCGTTCACTCTGTTTTGAACATCATCCCATAGAAGACCCTTTTCATACGGATTTGCTGTCACTGTCCCGTCAAAAGTCTTTACCCCTACAATAATAGACCCTGCCACAGCAGCAAGACCGGCTATTATGACGAATGTTATTATTGTTTTCATGGATCACCCGGAATAATAAAATGCGCCATTTTCGACAGGCTGCGCTCTTTCACTGTTTTCGATTCAAGAACGATAGCAATATCCTGCACTGTCTCTTTCCCGCTGAATTCATCAAGAGAAACATAGACCGTAGTTTTCTTCATCGTCCCTGCTTCAACCTGCAGCACCTGATCAGGGACGATTTTAACCTTGCCTTCACGGGCCTTCGCTTTGACCAGCAGTTCTTCATGAGTACTTCCCCTGTTCCTGATCGAAAGGATATAAGAGTTTACCACAGCGCCGTGAGCGTTTGTCCTTGGCTGAAATGAATAATTCGGGAGTATTGTCATGTCAAGAGGAGACCGGGCAACCAGAAGGTAAAGAAAAAACGCAAAGAATGCGGCCGTTGCCGCCCCTGTCAGGACCACGCTGAACCGGACTGTTTTCCCGCGGCTTCCGGGCAGACCGAAGAAATACCCTATAAGCGACTTTTTCTTTTTTGGATCCATTACCTTTGCGCATTTGTCAATACACTCGGCGCAGTGAATGCATGCGGCATTCGTACCGTCTCTGATATCTATTCCGACCGGACAGGTTTTCACGCAGGCCATGCATTCAATGCATTCCCCGCTGCGGCGGGGATCAAATGCCACCAGAAGGGTCCTGTCATCAAACAGTGTGCCCTGCAGTTTTGCGTAGGGGCAAACCGTCGAGCAGAACGTCCGTCTCAGGAAAATAAAATTGAGCGCAAGCACCACCGTCAGGACTGTCCAGAAGCCCCACAGAAGATTTCCCAGCGTGCCGGCAATGAGCCTCGGGATGAATTCATAGGGAGAAATAAAATACCAGATCAGGTTTGCGGCAATCATGATACTGATCAGGATGGTCATTCCATAGGCCATGAATTGTGCGGGAATCCCTTTGCTTCCCGCCCTTTCGACAAATTCGGTAAAGTCGGCAATGACCGTCTGGGGGCACATCCATCCGCACCACACCCTCCCGAATACCACCGTGATAAAGATGAACATCAGTGACAGGAAGATAACGGCGATCAGGACAATAAAAAACTCATCCATCCAGAGGGTGATACCAAGGAAATGGAACTCAAGGTCAGGGACATCAAACCGTAATGCGCTCTCTCCCCTGATCGTGATGAAGGGGAGCCCGATGATCACAACCGCCTGGCTTATCTCTGCAACGCTTCGCCATGGCTGTATCTTTCTAGTCTTCGTCATCGAGCATTGTATACTTCGGTTCTTCGACTCTCCGGTGCCTCTTCTTTGAATAGTAATACCCGATTATCACGATAAACAGAACAACAAGCGTAATCCCGAAGATAAAATATGCAGCAGCCTGCTCATTCATTTTTACCCTTTCCTGCAAGAACCAAAGAAAACAATTACGATGCCGATGACTGCAATGACCGTAAACCCTATCGTGGCAACAATCGAAATGTCCATCGTATACCTCCCGCTACTTTGTTAGCGATTCTTCATACGCCTTTGCCTGGCTCCATCCGCTGATCGCCGGCGTGTAGGCAGCAAAATAGTAGATTCCCCACAGTATCAGCCCCCAGAAGAGGATGAGCCAGCCAAGCGGCAGTTTATTCGATGTTTCCTTTGCTTCAAGCTCTTCGATATTGTCCAGCTCCTCAACCATAACTCCCCTCCTCACTCTTGTTGCAGGGACCTGATAAACGATATCAGGGACCATATTTCTCTTTTACTGAGATCTTCCATAAAAGCAGGCATACCGCCCTTCATGGTGCGTCCTTCCTCTACCATACCTTCTTCAGTGCCGTTATTGATAATTTCAAAATAATCATCGTCAGCCAGATCACCCTCGACATACAGGAATATATTATCAATCAGACTCGGGCCGATGTCACCTTCGCCGTTGTCGCCGTGACAGCCCGCGCAGTGGTCTTCATAAATCCCTTTCCCGGCCTGGACAGCCGCGGGATCACCCGCAAGAGGGTTTTCGACTTCCACCGGCTCCATCTTTGTCAAAGCAGGTTCAGCCCGCTTTTTGGCCACTGCTGTCCCAATCACCTGTACATAAGCGACAAGGGCATCGAGCTCGTTCTTCTCTTCAATCTGAGAGATGTCTTCTTCCGCATAAGGAAACCCGAGGGCATCCATATGTGCTTTTACCTTCTGAGGGCTGAGTCCGTTTTCTTTGAGCCAGCCGTATTCCGGCATATTTGATTCCGGGAAAAACTTCCGGGGGTCTTCAAAGTGACGGTAGTGCCAGAGATCAGGATACTTCTTTCCGATCCGCGCGAGGTCCGGACCGGTCCGCTTTGAGCCCCAGAGAAAGGGATAGTCATAGGCAAACTCACCGGCCTTTGAGTATTCGCCGTATCTCATGACTTCTGTCTTCAGGGGTCTGACGGTCTGCGTATGACAATTATTGCAGCCTTCTCTCTGATAGATGTCCCTTCCGGCCAGCTCAAGGGCGGCGAAGGGTTTCAGGTTTTCAAGCTTTGGATGCATGTGGGCCATCATCATCGGAATGAACATTGTAACCGCGGTGCCGATCAGAATAACAACAGCCGCGACGATCGCGAACATCACCGGTTTTCTATAGATTTCTCCAGCCATTATCTTCCCCCCCTTTCCACAGTCCCTGCAAGGGCGGCACTATTGCGCATTGTCATATATATGTTGTAGATAAAAAAGAGCATGCCGACCGTGAAGATTACTCCCCCTACCGTTCTCATCTGCCAGAACGGATAATTCTTGACCAGCCCTTCCATAAAGGTGTATTTCAGTGTTCCGTCAGGACTGATTGCCTTCCAGAGCGCGCCCTGCTGAATCCCGGTAATCCACATTGTTATTGAAAAGATAAGTTGTCCGAGCAGCACGAGATAAAAGTGCGCGTTCGCGACTTTCACACTATAAATCTCCGTTTTGCATATTTTCGGAATTACATAATACATGGACGCAGCCACGGTCATCGTTACCCAGCCCATCGTTCCCATGTGCACATGGCCAGGGACCCAGTCGGTATAGTGGATCAACTGACTGACCACCCGCAGTCCCTGGGTCGGACCCTGAACTGTCTGGAGTCCGTAAAAGGTAATGCCGAATATGAAAAATTTGGTGAGATAATTCGTCCTCATCTGTGTCCAGTCAGGGGCAACCGTGTAGAACCCGTTTACAACAGACCCCCATGAAGGCGCTATGAGGAAAATCGTAAATACGATCGCCAGCGTCTGTATCCAGTCAGGCAGGGGCGTATACACGAGATGGTGGGCGCCTGTCCAGAGATACGCAAAAATAAGCGACCAGAACGCGATAATCGAGAGCCGGTGGCTGAAAATGGGAAGCCCTGTAGATTTCGGGAGGAAATAATAAAACATGGCCAGTATGGGTGTTGTAAACACAAAACCGACCGCATTATGTCCATACCACCACTGCACATTGGCGCTGTTTATTCCGGCGAATACCGAATATGATTTAAACAGCCCCGCCGGAACAGACAGGTTATTCACAATGTACAGCACAGCCACAGCGATGACGGTCGCGATGATATACCAGAGAGAGATATACATTTGCTCTTCTTTTCGCTTGATTATGGTCCCGAAGACATTGACGGCAAAGATGACCCAGAGGATAACGACCCCTATGTCGAGGGGCCATTCAAGCTCCGCGTACTCCAGGGACTGGTTCATCCCTGCAAAGAGGCTGACCGCTGCCAGCGCAATGGCGGCATTAAACAGATGTAAATGGAATCTCGCGAGCTTCGGAAACAGCAAAGGCCGTTTCGTCAGTCTCA
>Ga0111163_1001_pt1 | contig 33354 bp, 28 predicted proteins | sample DeeMarSeWOR28_12_FD_80262 | JGI IMG/M metagenome (GOLD analysis project Ga0111163, IMG submission 80262) | Nitrospira bacterium SG8_35_4 | reverse complement strand
TGCCCCCCCCTCTTTTGCAATTAACGGTGTTTTATCGCTGCTGCCATTGTCAACAACAACAACTTCATCCACCAGGGCTCTTGAAATGTCATTCAGAACGAGCGGCAGCGTTTTTTCTTCATTCAGCGCCGGAATGATGACCGCAATTTTTTTCTGAGCTAACATGATGGTCCTAAACTCCTTACTTCCTTTTCCCGCCTTTCCCGCTTTTCTCGCTCCCTATCCATCTGCCACCACGTCCCTCATCTCAGTCCACCATTGTATCTGATATTCAAAAAAAGATTTACGTTCCGGCGCGGAAAAATAGATTACCGCCATTATTACTATTGCGATTATATAGATGATAAAAAATGTAGTTTTTCCGACTTCTGGCTTCTGACTTCTGACTTCCATTTCACCCCTCCGCCCTTTCAAACTTCGCTATCGTATAGTTTGGGTCCGCATAGACAACGTTGAACCTTTCTTTTGCGCCCAGCCAGCTCATCGAATGACTGAATTTAATCCATTTGTCTTCCTGAGAGTTCGTTCTGATTAATACATAGCTTGCATCACTTTTTCTCAGACCATCCAGCCAGTCATTGTATGATTTCCCCTTGAGATACGCAATTCTGCTCGAAAACGAACTGTTCCACAGGGGAGAAAAAAAGAGCGGTTCAAATGTGTATGCGAGAGTATCCCCTTTTGAAACATGGTTGCTGATCCAGATCCAGTATCCGTACTCCTGCCTGACGTGCAGATCAATATTGAACGGCTGCTGCATCGCGACCGTCCTCTCCCCGGGAGGCAGCTCTATGAATTTCTTTATTTGATGCGGCGTAATACAGGGTGAATTCGTGATGATAAAAGCATACACCGCAAGCAGGAGGGCGAGCGTCTTTATGATATTCTTCCTGTCGCCGAATGTGTTGACAGCAAAGGCGAATGACAATGCGCCAAATCCGACAATAAAAATAACGTACCGGGGGGTCCAGTTCCTCGGATACAAAAGAAACGTAAAAATAAAAATTGCGCTCACAAGGAGAAAATCATACTTTTTCTTCGCCAGTGAATAAAGTATTGAAAAGAGTATCCCCGGCAGAAAAAGGATAAACCAGATGGGGCCAAGCCCGCCTAACCGCGAATCATACAGGTAGTACTGAATATTTTCGAGCCACACATACAGCGGCCGTGTTACATACGAAAGCCTGTTTATAATCTCCGGAGGAGGTTCAACGATTCCCTTATACAGACCCTTGAATATCGTGGTGCCAAATACAGATATCTGCATCGGATATACGGGATTGCTGTTCACGATCCAGTTTTTCATATACCAGTAACTGCCAAGCAACAGGAGCGGAACAAGAAAGTAAAGTACGTACAATTTCAGGCTCTTCGTAAGAACAGAGTTTTGATTCATGGTTACCGCTTTAAGAGAGCCAGCCCTCGCCGTTAATTCCTGGATCATAATTACGAGAGAGAGTATTCCAACGAACAACGGGCCTGAACTTTTTGATCCCAGGAGTATTCCGGTCGCAAGTCCAGCCAGGCAGAGTGCATACACTCTCTGCTCCTTCACGCCACCCTCCGCCCTGTTGCCAGATTGTGATTTCCTGTAATTCCTGATTATAAAATTGACAGCGATAATAAAGAGCACCGCTATTGCAACATCAACATAATTTGTTGTTGACTGAAGAACCATTATGGGTGTAAAGAAAAACAGCAGTGATGCATAAAGAGCATAATTTCTTTGAATGCCCAGTTTCATGGCTATGCTATAGACAGAAACTATTCCGATAATGGTAAAGGTCAATTGAGTCAGGTCAACAATGATATCACTGTCTAAAAAAATAATATTCCATAAAAAAAGAAGCTCGATATTCTTGGGAAACATATTTATCCACTGATTAATAAACGAATGATTGGCAATGTCCCGGATAGCACCGTCCTGCATGATATATCCAACAATGGGAAGGTGATACCACAGGGCATCCCATGTATACGAGGGGAATAAATAGCCAAGAAATATCATCCAGCAGATTGAAATTACGGTGAGGCAAAAAATGCAGGCCAGGAAAAAATCATTCTTGAGCAATGTCCAGAAGTCTGCAGCAACTCCCCTTAATTCTTTGAGAGCAAGGGATATTTTACTGGATGTGCTCTGTGCACCTCCTTTACGGTAAGGAGTAAACGATAGAATGAGCACACCCGAAGACATGATGACATTGGCAGCAAAGAGCGGCATCGCAAAGAGCTTCTGAAAGAGGGCCCCGAGTAAAAGCTCTGTCACAATTATCTGCGATACACCCAGAACAAAGGCCCCGATAACTCTGTCACAAAACGACATGACCGCCCTTTTTCTGAAAAGGAAGAGATACCAGGAAGAAAACAAAAGGAGGTTTATTATGATATACGAAACAGTTTTCACGTAATTTTCAGTTGTCAGTAGCCGGTAGTCAGTACCCGGTAGTCAGTACCCGGTTTTTTAGACTGACAACTGATTACTGAATGCTGACTACTATTTTTTGGGTCAATCAAAACAGTTCCAGAATCTCCTGAAACTGCAGTCCGTCATTTCATGATAATGTTTAAACTGCTCCTCAGCTTTATCCTTCAGGCCCATCATTTCGTATACTTCCCCGATGTCCCAGAGTGCGTATCGATGCGCGGGATCTTCATCAAGCACCTTGTTCAGCTCCCTCAATGCATCTTCATAGCGACCGCTTTTCTTATAAATATTGGCGAGGGCGTGATGAGCATAGATATTTCCGGGATCTATCTCTACGGCTTTCTGACAGAGCTCAACGGCCTTATCATACTGCTTCTTCTCTATGAAAATGTACCCCAGGTCAAAAGAAGCAAAAGGGTGATCGGGTGAAATTTCAAGCAGTTTTTTATAGATGACCTCTGCCCTGTCCAGGTCACCGGCGTCTTTATGCATCAGGGCAAGCTGATAGAGGGAATATTGGTCATCCGGGTTGGTTTCTACTGCGCGAATAAAACTTTCCTCTGCCCTGTCCTGCAATTGAAGGGTCTGATAGAAAACCGCGATCAGCGCGTACCGGTGGTTAAACGTATAGAGAGACAGGACACCAAGCAGACCGATGACACCAGCGATCAGTAGTTTTTTTTTAACTGCATTGTGCCCTCTGCTGATTAATTCTGCGCAAACAGATTAATCGGGAATATCCCTTTCCCGGGGAAGACAAAGGTGATGCTCCATGTCTCTCCCAGCGCACTGTCTTTTGTCTCAAAATCTCCCAATCCGGGGATGTCCCTGTTGTAGGACAGGACAATCGATTTGCTCGGAAAGGTCTCCTTGAATATAGGGACAAGGGATGAGACATCGAACGCCAGGTCCATGCCGGCACTTAAACTGTCCCCCTCAAGGGATAAATCTTCCTTGATAATGACAACATCACCATGACTGGATTTTTTCCCTGCACGGTAGAAGTCAACTATCAGGTCGTCGTTCACGACGGCATTCCCGATTGACTTGCTCCAGTTAACAGCGCCCCTGATTGACAACCATGATGCAACGGCATAGCCGCCGCCGATTCCAACCTTGAATTTATCAGAGGGCTTGAAATACGACGGGTCGTGCTGATGATTGTAGTCCCTGTACACGTATCGCGTATCAATCCAGGCATATCCCTTTCCGAGCCCCCTCCCGAATTTCAGGGCAAACTCATAATCGTACTGCCCGTCTCCAAGGCTCAACTCGGTGACCGGGTCACCATGATCGTATGCTTCGGGAATCTTCACCTCAACCTGCGCAGACATGAGCACTCCGGTGCCCACAAGATTATCAACGAGTTTGTGCCTCAGGCCGACTTTGATATCACCGACGCCGCTGGGACCGTCCACATCGGTATACTTCATCACGTCATTTGACTTCTGCCAGTCATAGGGCACGGAAAAAATAACGGTCAGCACATCCGTTATTCCATATTCACTGTAATAATTGATCTTTGTTGAGGTAAATTCCTCTGTGTCATTTGTAATAATCGGACCTGACCGCCCGGTAACGGTGCCTTCATGGTCGAGTTCCAGCGTTGTAAACTTTTCTGTTGTCTTATAATAGCTCAACGTCAGCTGGTTATAGGCAGACCCTTTTGCCTGTGTCCATGCTGCAAATGCCTGGCTCGACATAAAAATCCCTGCTGCAAGCAAAACAAAAGTCATCAATATTTTTTTTCTCATTTTCCCCGCTCCTTTTAGAATTTAATTTATTTAAAAAAAATAGACGTTTCCTGTCTCATATGATTACGCAGCGATGACATCTTCAGTATTTCTTCTTGATGTAAAAAGACGCGTCAAACGGCTCGAAGCCAGACTGCCCAGTATTACTTGAAAGAGTGACAAAAAGGCAATATAAAAGAACCCGACCTGAAATATCATCAGGAACGGTATTGATACATAAATCCTGTTTATGTACGCAAAATAAATATTGAACGTAAAATAGCATCCCAGGAGCAGCTCTATAATCAGCAAAAAGCTGATTTTTACCCTGTATTTTTTTCTAAGCCATCCGTCCTTTTTCTTTTCAATGCTGTATTTGGGAGTACGCTTAAACTCCGTCTGCCTATTAAAGAGTGCCTCAAGAACGGCTTTTGAATTATTGACCGAAAGCCCTATGCCAACAGACATTAACATCGGTAAATAGAACAATCTTGACTTCCAGTCTTTATAGGTCTCTTTCTGTGAACAGAGGTAGAAAAAGGATATCCCCACTGTCGCAACCAGCAGAAAAGGGGCATCGGTCACCAGCATCTGAAACCATCCTATATTAATTCGCGCAACCATGGAGGGATAAATCAGGACCGACAGCAGCAGCATCAGCAGGTAAGACATATTATTTGTTAAATGAAAAAAGGCCTCTACCTTGACCTTCAACGGGAGATCGCTCTTTAAAATTTTGGGGAGCAATTTCTTTGCGGTCTGGATAGACCCTTTTGCCCACCTGTGCTGCTGACTCTTGAACCCGTTTATTTCAACAGGGATCTCTGAAGGAGAGACCTCATCTTTGAGAAAAATAAATTTCCATCCCTCTAATTGAGCCCGGTAACTCAGGTCGAGATCTTCTGTCAGGGTATCATTCTGCCAGCCGCCTGCGGTTTCGATCGCTTCTTTTCTCCAGACACCGGCCGTGCCGTTGAAATTGAAAAATCTTCCCGACCAGTTCCGCGCCGTATGCTCAATAACAAAATGACCGTCAAGCATGATAGACTGGATCTTGGTTATTAGTGAATAATCTCTGTTCAGGTATGTCCATCGCGTCTGGACCATGCCAATGGAGCTGTCTGAAAAATAATGTATTGTTTTTTGGAGAATGTCCCTCTGCGGTATGAAATCAGCGTCAAATACCGCGATGAACTCACCCTTGGCAGTTTTCAGTCCGTTTGACAGTGCCCCGCCTTTAAAGCCCTCCCTGTTGTCACGCCGGATATAGTTTATGTCAAAGCCTTTTTCCCTGAATTCCTTTACACTCTTCTGGGCCACATTCATGGTTTCATCAGTAGAATCATCCAGGACCTGAATGTCAAGAAGTTCTTTCGGATAATTAATATTGCAGGAAGCGGCAATCAGACGTTCCGTGACATAGAGTTCGTTATAAATGGGGAGCTGTATTGTTATCCGGGGAAGATGATCAAGGTGCTTTTTCAGAACAGGTTTATCTTTCTGGTGTTTGTAATAGAGATAAACCATATAATAACGGTGAGAGGCATACAAAAAAACTGCTATCAGGATGCAAAAATATACTACTATAAATAGATAAAGCAGCATTCGAATTTCCCTGTTTTATTTATAGAATTTACATTAGTTGAGGCTTTCGAATCGAACAATTATAACATAACACTTATAGCGGAGACAATTAGAAATTTTTATAAGTCGATTACCAATAACATAAAATTCACAGAGCATAGAACAATAAAGATAACCACTTGATTATTCTATAAATAAAACTTATAGTAAGAATATTACCATTTGTCATGATGCCATGATCAATCAATCAAAGAAACCCAACAGTGATGATCCCCTGAACTGGACAGGCACGCTCAAGGCCCTCGCTGATGAAAGCCGGCTGCAGATAATTCATGCGCTTTTAAAGCAGGATTTAACGGTCCAGGACCTGTCGGACATCCTCAGCATAAAAATTTACAATATATCAAAGCATCTTAAAATTCTTGAAGCCAGTGGGCTCGTCCAGAAAAAGAAAGAAGGGATCCAGAGAATTTATCACATTACAGAGAGTCTCAAGTCCCGCTTCTCAGAGGATGATCAGATCCTGGACTTAGGATGCTGCAAGTTTATGTTCGGGGATCCATTAAAATAAGCGGCCTATTCACGAATTCCCTGATATTTAAGAATCAGCTATTCCTCTTCGACCGGGAGTCCACTTTCGACCCATTCGTCAATTCCGCCTTCATATACTTTTACATTCCGAATATTGAGGAGTGTCAGGCCGAGGGCCACTTTTTTGGAAGCTACGCACTTGCTGTGTTTACAATAAATAATGATCTCATTAAATGAGAGCAGTTCCTGTCTTCTGTCTATAACTTCAGGGTACGGAATGGTTGTGGCCCCTCTGATCTTGAATCTGTTGCCATCATAGTTGCCTATGGTATCGACGAGGATGAAATCTGATTCCCCGTTGATACGATCAAGAAGTTCATTTTTTCCAATGCATTCAAGCTCCATAGAAAAGTCAATCTTGTATGACATTCTGACCCTCCTTTAAACAGATAAAATGCTCGCAGCAAAAAAATATTCAGCCGGATATATCTGCATCTCCCCGCTGGGACATTTCATGAGATCTGAAATGGACTGTATTTATCAATGCATATCAGTATTTATTTTCGAAATAATAACTGTTACATTAAAGAAATGGCAAAAAAGAAAAAAAAATATGCCATGCTTATTAATGTCGACAGGTGTGTCGGCTGTTTTGCATGCCAGGTAAGCTGTAAGTCCGAATATAAAATTCCCTTTGGAACATTCAGATGCAGGGTTGAAACATATCAGTCCGGCAGCTATCCTCATGTCAGCAAATTCTTCCTGCCCCGCATGTGCAACCATTGTGATTATGCCCCCTGCGTTGAAGGCTGCAAAGAGGGTGCCCTTTACAAAAATCAGGACGGGCTCATCCTCCTTAACAGAGACCGGTGTGTCAGTTGTCATCAGTGCTATGAAAAATGCCCGTACAATGCCATAGGGGTGGACCCTGTCTCGGGCCGGGTCGAAAAGTGCGACTTCTGCTACACCAGCCGGGTGCTCAAGGGACTTCTGCCTGCCTGTGTCAAGAACTGCATGGGAAAGGCCCTGATGTTTGGTGACCTGAATGATCCCGGAAGCATCATCGCAAAAAGCCTTGACCAGGCGCGTATGAAAGTACTGAATCCGGAACTCGGGACCTTTCCGGCAGTATATTATGTTTATAAAGGTGAAGCAGGATCCTCCCCTTTAAACACTCCCGCGATAAAAAAGGGACATCCCACTACCAGGGTTGTGCCGGACCGGATGGTTCCGGAATCTGAAACTGCAGGTACATTCATCAATACATCAGATGCAATGTGTCCCTCTGAATGCGGGATATCAGTCCTTGTTGAAGATGGTATTGCAAAAAAAATATACGGAAATCCAGCCTCGCTCATCAATAACGGAACACTCTGCGCCAAGGGAGCGTCAGGACTCCAGCTCACCTACTCTCCCCACAGGATCAAAACGCCCCTTCTCAGGGCCGGGGATCGCGGCCGGGACAGATGGAAAGAAATATCATGGGATGAGGCCGGAGATTATATCGCCGAAAAACTCATAGCAATCAAACAGAAATACGGGCCCGAGTCGGTTTTTCTGGACTGCGGGGACGTAACCGACAGAGAGGCATATTACCGGCTGTTTCACGCGTTCGGCACTCCCAATACCTATAACCACGGCAGCATCTGCGATCCAAACCGGAGGTGGGGGCAGGGAATTATTACGGGTGATGAGCGCCCTCTGCCCGATATCCAGAGACCGGTCCTGATCAGAAATGATGACGGAGAAATTATTCTGAAGACCAGCCATGAGATCAGGCTTCTCCTGAATATTGGCGTAAACCCTCTTGTTGCCACGCGATTCAATTACATGTCCAGCGGGATTCCGGCCGCGCGGGAGGAAAACAGATGCATGTATATCGTGGTTGATCCATCCCACACAAACTCTTCGGCGCATGCAGATCTCTGGCTCCCGATCATCCCGGGCACGGACGCGGCATTGCTGGCGGCAATGCTGCATTTCATAATCAGTGTTGATGCACCGGACACTGAATCAAAACGCTATATTGACCATGATTTTCTCAAACAATATACCATTGGCTGGCCCGAATTCAAAGAGGAATTCCTCAGCCATTCGAAAGAGATTGACCGAGCAAACAACCTTCATTATTTCAGTCCTGAATGGGCGGCGGACAGGACCGGGATTGCACGGGATGACATTGAGAAAATAGCTCACCTGTTTGGAATAACAAAACCCGCGGCAATTGAGATCGGCATGCATGGCACTGCTCACCACACAAACGGTGATGTTACGTCGATTTTGATGACCGTCCTTTGCCTGATAACCGGGAACATGGACATTCCCGGAGGACTGGTATTCATAGAATCACAGAAGGCCCGAAAGGGAGCCCGTACCATAGGGAAAGAATTCCTTGAAAAGACAGTTACACGGAAAATAAACGGCACTGATGTCTCCGGCAGGTTATCTGAATTACAGAAAGACAGCTATGGTGACTACCCTGCGGCATGGAAAGGGGTCCTGGCTGACATCCCCCGGAAAATAATAGAGGGCGTCCGCTTAAAACACGGCAGCTTTAAAAATTATCACTATCCGGTCAAGGCATTTATAACGCGGGCAGGAAACCCGATGATTACTGCCGGCCAGACCGGAGACTGGGCTGACGCGATTTCCCGCCGAAACAGCGATGGAGACTACGATCTTGAATTAATGGTCTTCATCGATACACACATAACCACTACCGGGAAATATGCAGACATTGTGCTTCCTGAGGCAGGATTCCTCGAGAGAATGGGACTGAGTGATGTTTATACCATGAGCCCTGAGATTGCAATCAGAGACCAGGTGATCAAACCGCTCCATGAGTCAAAAACACCGTATGAAATAATGATTGCACTTTCCGGGGCGCTCATAAAGAACGGTGATCCTGATCTGAAACCGGAGGACTTTACGAGATACCGCAGTGAAGAGGAGTTCATTAATGAACTCCTTGAGGACACTCCGGGGTTTTACAACATCGGGGCGCCCTTGCCCTATCCCGACCTTCCGGAAGGATGCCTGATAATCGGCTCGCCTGACAATCCGAGGGCGGTCTGGGGCAGGACCGTCATCAAGGAGGGAGAGCTTCTCACCGTTGACTGGCTCAGAAAGCACAGCGGCGTGGCAGTCTGGCCGGCGAGCTACTATCGCTATAAAAAGGCGAACGGCTCACCGTCCGACGTCTATCCCCGGACAGCGTCAGGAAAATTTGAATTTGTATTCACTTACCTCGAACGAATCAATAAAAAGCTTGGACTAACCCTGCCAACAACGTTTTACTGGGCAGATTGCAGGTGGAACCCGAAAAACATGGCATTCAAGGAAATCAGCACGGAGTACCCGTTTCAGTTAATAAGCGGAAGGGTCCATTCAGCCATGACAATGACCTCACTATGCCCCTATCTTGCAGAGACATCAACAGAGTGTATGAAGCCGCTCAATGACGGCTTTACGTATACATTGCCCGAACTCAACCACGTGCCCAATGAACAGGGATTACAGGAAAGCAGAGAGACCACGTTCGAACCGGGAAGCATCTCGATTCCGGTGTTTGCGATGAATCATAAAGACGGTGAACAGCTTGGTCTGGGAACCGGAGACAGAATCGCACTGGAAAATCCTGCTAAAACCAGGATATGCGGTAAAGTTTTCTTGACAGACGAGATAATGCCCGGGGTCATTAAAACAGCGTTTGGCCCCGGTGGACAGCATGCGTCCGGGACAGGGCTTCTCGGTGGCACTTCAGCGTACACCCCCTCCATAAACGATCTGTTCGACCCTGACAACCTGAGCCCCTTTACGGGAATGCCGGGATACGGCGACATTATGGTCAGGGTTGTGAAAGACCGATAGCCCTCATCAGTCGGACATTTGACAGAACTCCCCGTTCAACCCTTGAAAAAAACTCAATTACTTGATAAATTAACCGTCATAACAGGAATAGAGGTAAGGAGTAAGAAGTAAAAGACAGGAGATAAGAAATTCAGGGACAGACCTTGATGTCTGATTAAAAGTCTCAATGCATTTATTATCATCATTGACTATGAATAATACAAATTTTTATGAGAGCAAACCATGTCAGAACTGAACGAACTGAGAAAAAAAATAGACGAAATAGACCGCAAGATTCTTGACCTGCTTAACAGGAGAACAGAGGTCGTGCTCGACGTGGGAAAGACAAAGCAGAGCAAACACCTGAAAATACATTCCCCTGAAAGGGAGCGCTCAATACTCAAAAGACTGAAGGAACTGAATACCGGGCCGTTCCCTGATGAAACATTGAAGCTGATATATGAGGAGATCATTTCTGCCTCTCTTGCACTGCAGCAGCCTTTGAAGGTCGCATACCTCGGGCCTTCGGCCACATTCACGCATCTCGCGGCAAGCAGGCATTTCGGCTCAGCCATGGAATACCTCCCTGAGAGTACGATCAAGGAAGTGTTTGAAGCCGTTTCGAGAGGCAGGGCACAGTACGGCGTTGTACCGGTCGAAAATTCAAACGAAGGGGTCGTAAATTATACACTCGACATGTTTATCGATTCTGACCTGCATATAGCGGATGAGATTATGCTTCCCATATCTCACAACCTGATGTCGAAAACAGGCAAAAAATCCGATATCAGGAAAATTTATTCTCATCCTCAGGCGCGGGCCCAGTGCAGGGGCTGGCTTGAGACCAATTTCCCTGGAATTGCCGTTACGGAAGAACTGAGCACTGCTGCTGCTGCAAAGCGTGTTTCACGAGATGATGCCGCGGCTGCAGTTGCCAGTGAAATGGCGGCATCAGAATATAATCTGAAGTTCATTGAAAAAGGTATCGAGGACAATAAATCAAATATGACCCGCTTCCTTGTTATTGCAAAGGACTCTCCCGGAAAAACAGGAAATGACAAGACGTCTATCATGCTTTCTATCAAGGATAAAGCGGGCGCCCTCTATTTAATACTACGGCCTTTTGCGAGACACAAAATTAACCTGACGAAAATCGAGTCCAGACCGTCACGGAGAAGGGCATGGGAGTACCTATTCTTTGTTGATATGGAAGGCCATACAGAAGACAAAAAAATCCGGAAGGCTATTAGTGACGTCAAAAAGGAATGCCTCTTTCTCAAAGTACTCGGATCCTACCCGTCGGCGGAGTAAGTAAAGAAGGATTCAAGGGGCCAGGGGGTCGAGTGAAAAAAGTTTTCAGATGTCAGTTTTCAGTCTAAAAACTAAAAATAAACAACTAACAGCCTCAAGGATCCTCGAACCCTCGAGTCCTTGAACCCTTAAGTTATGATACAGCCTCCTGACCATATAAAAACAATCACCCCCTATGTGCCGGGGAAGCCTCTGCAGGAGCTCGAGCGGGAGCTCGGCATAAAAGGTTCCATTAAACTGGCCTCGAATGAAAACCCCCTCGGCCCATCACCCCGTGCCCTCAGGGCCATGCGTACAGGCATGAAAGAGTTAAACCGGTACCCTGACGGGAGCTGCTACTACCTGAAGAATGCTCTGTCCGGAAAATTGAACATTGACCCGGAGGAACTCATTTTCGGTAACGGCTCAAACGAACTGATCGAACTGGCCGTACGGACCTACCTCTGCCCGGGGGATGAAGCGATTATGGCCCATCCGTCTTTTGTCGTTTATTCAATTATTGTGCAGGCCGTCAAGGGCAAAAGCATTGTTGTGCCTCTGAAAGAGTGGCGTCATGACCTTACTGCAATGGCCTCAAAAATAACCCCTAAAACAAGGCTGATATTCATAGCAAATCCTAACAACCCGACCGGGACAATAAATACAAAGACCGAAATGGCCGCGTTCATGAGAAAGGTCCCCGACACTGTGCTCGTCATTGTGGATGAGGCATACTATGAATACGTCACTGCGCCTGATTATCCTGACACACTGACCTATTTAAAGAAGAATAAAAATATATTAATATTAAGAACTTTTTCGAAAATGTACGGCCTTGCAGGCCTGAGAATCGGATACGGCATCTCGAATAAGAAAATCACATCGGAAATGAATAAAGTCCGCCAGCCCTTTAATGTGAATTCTCCTGCCCAGGCAGCTGCCCTTGCTGCGCTGGAAGATGCAGGGCACATCAAAAACTCAAAAAATACTAATGAAAGAGGGAAGCACTATCTCTATAAAAATCTCAGGGCCCTGAATATCAATTGCATCCCCACAGAAGCAAACTTCATCTTTATAACATTCCCCGAAGACATCGTATCAAAACTGAACGGACAGCTCCTCAGTGAGGGTATCATTATACGGCCGATGGGACCTGCTGCAGCACGAATCACCATCGGACTGCCCCGAGAAAACAAAAGGCTGATCGCAGCTCTGCGGGAATTTGTACCTCGAAATTCGTAATTCGTTATTCGTCTTTCCCTCAGTGGAGAAATAATGGGCAATTCATATATAATGAATTGCCGCAAAAATCGTTAAATAATAAGGTTAGAGGTTGCCACTATGGATATTATCGTATTAAGGCCGGGAGCTACTTCCAAAGAACTCAGGCATATTATCAACAAACTCGAATCCAGGGGATTCAAGGCCAATATTTCCAAAGGCACCGAAAGGACGGTGGTCGGCGTCATAGGAGATACCTCAAAGATTACGGAAGATGAGGGCAATTCCTTTGCCGCCATGCCCGGTGTCGAGAAAATCCACAGGATTATTCAGCCGTTTAAACTGGCAAGCAGGGATTTCCGGTCAAAGAATACCACGATCAAAGTCGGAAAACATACAATAGGCGGCAAAAAGATTCATGTCATGGCAGGACCGTGCGCAGTTGAAAGCATGCCTGTTCTTCTTGACATAGCCAAGGAAGTCAGCAAGGCAGGGGCCTCATTCATACGGGGGGGCGCGTTTAAACCACGGACATCTCCCTACAGCTTTCAGGGCCTTGGAGAAGAGGGACTCAAGATACTGGCAGAAGCAAGGTCCGTTACCGGGATGCCCGTTGTGACCGAGATCATGGATCCGAGGGATATTCACGTCATTCTTAAATATGTTGATGTTATCCAGATAGGTGCACGAAACATGCAGAATTTCAGGCTCCTGAGTGAGGTTGGTTCGCACAACACGCCCATCATGCTGAAACGGGGGCTTTCTGCAACCATTAAAGAGCTCCTGATGGCCGCAGAATACATCATGGCACAGGGCAACGATAAAGTAATTCTCTGTGAAAGGGGTATCAGGACATTTGAGACCGCCACCCGGAACACACTCGACCTGAACGCCATCCCGGTCATAAAGAAACTGTCCCACCTCCCGGTCGTTGTCGACCCGAGTCATGGAGTCGGCAAGTGGGACCTCGTAGCCCCGATGGCAAAGGCAGCTGTTGCAGCCGGCGCAGACGGCCTCATGATCGAAGTCCATACGAACCCTGAAGAGGCCCTGTCAGACGGAGAGCAGTCCCTGACGCCGAAGAAATTCAGTGTTCTGATGAAAGAATTGAAGGCAGTAGCAAAAGCTGTTGGAAGGACAATCTGAAGAAAATTACGAATTACGAGTTACGAATGAATAACAATATCCAAAATGACAGACAAATTAAACCAGAGAAAGAGCTGTTAAAGGACTCATTTATCAAACGTGAAATTTAAGAATATCGCAATCATTGGAGTCGGTCTTATTGGGAGTTCCCTCGCCCTTGCGCTCAAGAAGAACGGCTATGCCGGGAGAATAACCGGCATCGGCAGAAACCGCGGCAACCTGATCAGGGCGCAGCGGAGGGGAATCATTGATACGTACACAACGGACCATTCAAAAGGGACTAAGGACGCTGACCTCATCGTATTTGCTTCATTCGTGGGACAGTTTGAGCGTATTGCAAAAAAGATCATGGGCAGCATTAAAAAAGGCGCAATCGTAACCGACGTCGGCAGTGTAAAGGTCGAAATCGTGCGAAAAATGGAACCCATGATGCCGTACGGAGTCAGTTTTGTAGGTGCACACCCGATTGCCGGAAAAGAGTGTTCCGGAATGGATTGTGCCACCCCGACTCTTTTCAGGAAGGCTAAATGTATTGTCACGCCGGGTTCAAAAACAGCCCCAAAAGCGGTCCGCGCCATTCTTGCCCTCTGGAAATCCGTAGGATCGGAAACCGTGCTGATGAGTCCGGAGCAGCATGACCGCATTTTCGCAGCTGTTAGCCATGCCCCGCACGTTATCGCCTACTCACTGGTCAATGCGATCGCAGACATTGACAGAAACTTCCTTCCTTATGGCGGCAAAGGGCTTAAGGATACAACGAGAATCGCACTGAGCCCTGCAGAGATGTGGCGTGATATCTGCTCATCGAATAAAAAAGAGGTGCTCAGGATTTTAAAAGGCTTCGAGTCCACCATGTCACGGATGACCCGGCTTATGGAAAAATCAGACTGGAGCGGTCTGAAAAAAGAGTTCGCACGGGCCCAAAAGACGAGAAAGCTCATTGAGTCAGATTAGCGTCAAATACAGGAGCCCACTGCGGGGAGAGATCAATCCCCCCCCCGACAAATCAATATCACACCGTGCAATCATGCTTTCATCACTTGCAGAGGGGAAAAGCGTCGTCAGGAACTTTCTCCACGCAGAGGACCCGCTGAGAACGCTCGAGGCCTTCAGACAGATGGGGATTCTCATTGAGTCAAGAGTTAAGAGTCAGGAATTAAAAGATCAGTCCAACGAAATAATAATTAATGGGAAGGGATTGCTGGGACTGAAAAAACCGTCCCGTATTCTCGATTGCGGAAACTCCGGAACAACAATGAGGCTGATGAGCGGGGTGCTTTCGGGCCAGCCCTTTTCCGCAACATTAACAGGGGACGCATTCCTGCTGAAAAGGCCGATGCAGCGGATAATCAAACCGCTGTCAGCAATGGGTGCTGAAATCAGCTCTGAAGAGGGAGGGTATCCGCCACTGAAAATTAAAGGGGGACGACTCAGACCCATTCAGTATAATTCACCGGTGGCCAGCGCTCAGGTCAAGTCAGCAATCCTTCTTGCGGGTCTTTACTGCGATGGGGTGACAACCGTTACCGAACCCGCAAAATCGAGAGACCACACAGAGAGGATGCTGACTGCACGGGGTGTTGACGTAAGGGTTAACGGTCCTGAAGTCAGTGTCAGGGGAATTGCGGCTCTGACCCCATCAGACATAACTGTCCCGGGAGACCTTTCGTCTGCGGCTTTTTTCATTGTCGCCGGGTTGACTGTCCCGGATTCAGAAATTCTTGTCAGAAACACCGGAATCAATCCAACACGATCAGGCCTGATCAACATACTGAAAAAAATGGGAGCGGATATACGTCTCGAAAATCAACGGGAAGTGTCCGGCGAGCCGGTGGCTGATATGGTCGTGAAATATTCACTCCTCAGGGGTGTTGATGTTGACGGCAGGGCAGTGCTTGAATCAATTGATGAGTTCCCCATTATCTGCATCGCCGCTGCGAGGGCAGAAGGCACGACAAGAATCACCGGAGCAGAAGAATTGCGAGTAAAAGAGTCGGACAGAATCGCGGCCATGGCATCTGAACTGAGCAAAGTGGGAGTTGCTGTTGAGGAACGTGAAGACGGCCTTGTCATCGAGGGGCGGGAACAATTGCAGTCCGCAACAGTACAGAGCCACGGAGACCACCGGGTCGCAATGTCAATGGCAGTGGCAGGGCTTTCGACCGAGCATGAAATAACAGTATCAGACACCGCGTGCATCAATACGTCTTTTCCGGGGTTCATGGAGATGATGGAAAGCTTGAGGAGCTGAATTTTGCTATTCGTTATCTGTTAATCGGTAATGCGTGGTCTTTCGCACGATTAACCATTAACAAATAACTATTAATCGTTAGAGAATGAAAAATGTCATTACCATAGACGGGCCGTCGGGCTCGGGCAAGGGAACCGTGGCCAGAATTCTTGCCAGCAGACTCGGGTACAAATACCTTGACACCGGCGCCCTGTACAGGGCGGTGGCTTGGAAGGCGCAGTCGGAACAGGTTAAGACTGACGATGTCGCCTCACTGGAGGAGCTGGTAAAGAATATCAGGATCGATTTTGACGGAGACCGGATATTTGTTGATGACAGAGACATTTCATCAGAAATACGAACCGGGGAGATCGGCGAACTGAGTTCACAGGTTTCAGCCAGGCAGGTCGTCAGAGAAGGACTGTTCTCGATCCAGCGGGAGCTCTGCCTGGATGGAAATGTTGTGATTGAGGGAAGAGATACGGGAACGACTATTTTTCCTGAGTCCCGAAATAAATTCTTCCTTGACGCACGTATCGAAGAGAGGGCGCGCAGAAGATATGAGGAGATGAAGATGAAAGACCCCTCGCTCACGATTGAAGCGACTCTGGCAGATATACAAAAGAGGGACGCAAGAGACTCTTCCCGCGAAACTTCTCCTTTACAAAGAACGGATGATATGATTTATATAGATTCGACCGCTTTAAGTATCGAAGAGGTTGTTGAAGAGATAATGAAAAATCTGTAGTCGGTAGTCGGTTATCGGTAGTCTGACAACTAACTGCTGATTACTGACTACTTATTAATTAACTATGGGCGCTGGACAGAACAGTTTTGATATCTTTGTGGCCTTTGCATTGCGGAGTGTCATTCGCATCAACGGGGGTCTTGAGGTCATCGGGATTGAAAATGTACCCAAACAGGGAGGTGCGCTGGTAGCAGCCAATCACATCAGTTATCTGGACCCCCCTGCTATCGGATCGGTCGTACCGAGGAAACCGACGTTTATGGCAAGAAAAGGACTGTTTGATATCCCTGTACTGAAGTGGTTCATCCGTCATTTCGCGTTCCCGGTCGACAGGGACAAACCGCGCCCGTCAACAATAAAGGACGCGGTAAAGAGACTCCGGAGCGGTGAACTCGTCCTGATGTTTCCCGAGGGAAGGAGAAGTGACTCAGGGGAACTGCAAACAGCCAAACGCGGAATCGGAATGATAGCCAGTCTCAGCGGTGTGCCGGTGATCCCGGCAATCATTATCGGCAGCGACAGGGCGCTGCCCCCGGATGCCAGATGGTTAAAAAGGGCAAAAATATCGATTGTATTTGGCACCCCCCTGGATTTCCGTGCATTGAACGAGGAAAAGAAAAATGACAGCCATGGATTGCATGAAGATATCAGTAATGCTATTATGTCTGCAATCCGTGAACTGAAACAGAGATTTGCTTACATTGGCAGGTAACCAGTTCCTCGATGTTTCAGCGGCAGTCATGTGCTGGATGGACTGATACCTGCCTCATCGGGAATATTTTCAGCACAATAATGCCTGATGGGGTATAATGGTATTTACATAATTTGTAATATGTAGTGTTTTCTAATAAAATAGGAGAAATTCACTCGGGAGGTAATTTAATATATAGTTATGGATATACAGATAAGTGATCTTGAAAAATTTTATGCTGATTCCTTTAAGGGACTGAAAGCAGGGCAAATAACGAAAGGCAAGGTGATCCAGGTAAAGACAGACGGCGTTATCGTTGATGTCGGTTCCAAGTCAGAAGGGTTTGTCCCCCTGCATGAGCTGACAGAAAATGAACTCAAGAATCTGCACCCTGGAGACGAGGTTGAGGTTTTTATTGTCAATCTGAACGATTCCAACGGGTTTGTGAAGCTTTCGCGGCAGAGGGCCGAGGGTGCCAAGACGTGGGACATGATCGAAAACGCCTTTCAGCAAAGCAAACCGCTTGATGGAAAAATAACCGGCAAGGTCAAAGGAGGGATGACGGTTACCATCGGAGGAGTCAATGCCTTTCTGCCGGGATCACAGATCGACCTGAAAGCGCCGAAAAACACCGACAACCTTATTGGTCAGACATACACCTTCAAAATTTTAAACCTGAACCACAAGGGGCCGAATGTGATCGTCTCACGGCGCGTGCTCCTGGAAGAAGAACGCAACAAACTGAGAGAGCATACCCTCGCCAGACTCTCGAAAGGGGCAATCATAACAGGTACCGTTAAAAACCTCACGGATTACGGGGCATTCATTGACCTCGGGGGAATTGACGGGCTGCTGCATATATCTGACATGTCGTGGGGGCGGATCAGCCACCCCGGAGAACTCTTCAGTGTGGGTGATACGGTTGAGGTCATTATTCTCTCTTTTGATCCGGAAAATAATAAAGTTACACTCGGCTACAAGCAGAAAACCGCTGATCCGTGGGAATCGGTTGAACAGAACTACCCCCCCGGACAGAAAGTGCTCGGAAAGATAATAACCCTCACTGATTACGGAATCTTCATTGAGCTGGAAGAGGGTGTTGAAGGACTCATCCATGTCAGTGAAATTGACTGGCTCGAAAAAAACATAAAACCATCCAAATATTTTTCTATCGGCGACAGGGTCGAAGCGCTCGTGTTGAAAGTGAGCAAGGAAGAAAAAAGGATCTCGCTGAGCATACGGAAGCTCAAACCCAACCCGTGGGAAATTATAAAGGACAAATATTCCGTTGGTCAGAAAATTACTGGCAAGGTGAAAAGTTTCGCAGAATTCGGAGCATTCATCGCGCTTGATGAAGGCATTGACGCCCTCCTCCATATTTCGGATATGTCATGGGTAAAACGTGTGCGCCATCCATCCGATATTTTGAAAAAAGGCCAGGAGATTGAAGCGGTCATCCTCAATATAGAACCTGAGAAGGAGAGAATTTCCGTCGGCCTCAAGGAACTGAGCGAAGATCCATGGACCAGCGAAATTCCCGCCAAATACAGTTTAGGGGATTCAGTCGACTGCAAGGTGGTCAGCGTCGCTGATTTCGGTATCTTTGTCGAGTTTGACGACGGGGTTGAGGGGCTCATCCACCGTTCGGAGATCGAAAAAAAGCCTGAAGAAAAAATAGAGGACCTCTTCAAGGTTGGAGCGGAGCTGACCGCAAGAATTATCAACATCGTGCCTGAAGAGCGAAAAATAGACCTCAGTATGAAAACCATGATAGGGTGACAGCGTGGAGTATCTCCTGATATGTTCACATTGAATATCAACGTGGCACAAATCTGACGTCGTCTGTCAACAACCGGATATGAAGAAGATTTTTGTTTTTTTCTCAATCATATTTATTATAGCCGTTGTCTTGAGTCTCCTCGTTACCTTTTCACAAAAAGTCTCACTTGGAGAAAAAGTGGCTGTCATCGAGGTTACAGGGATGATCGTTGATGCCTCAAATACGATCGATGAACTGAAGGACTACGCAAAAGATGCTTCCGTCAAAGCAATTATTCTGAGAATCAACAGCCCCGGCGGAGCAGTCGCGCCGGCACAGGAGATCTATAATGAAATCCTGAAGGTAAAAGAAAAAAAGAAGGTGATCGTATCGATGGGGGCTGTCGCAGCCTCAGGAGGGTACTATATCGCAGCTCCCGCTGACAGAATCGTCGCGAATCCCGGGACCCTGACCGGTTCAATCGGTGTTATAATGGAACTGCCGAACGTGTCCGGACTCATGGAAAAAATCGGCATTCAGACCCAGGTGATAAAGAGCGGCAGGCACAAGGACCTCGCCTCGGTCTTTAAATCGCTGACACCGCAGGAGCGTGAAATCCTCCAGGCGGTCCTGGACGATGTGCATGATCAGTTTATCGAGGCTGTCTCGCAGGCACGAGACATGAAATTTGATGACATAAAAGAACTCGCTGACGGCCGGATATTCACCGGCAAAAAGGCCCTCGAACTCGGGCTGATCGATGAACTCGGCAACATGGAAGATGCTATAATGATAGCAGGAAAGCTCAGTGGTATCACAGGAGAACCACACGTTGTGACACGAAAGGAAAAGTTCAGCATTTTTGATTTACTCAAGGGACAGTTTCCTGAGAAACTTTTCGGAAGCGCTTTTTCAGGTATTCAGTTAAAATATTTATTAAAATTTTGATAGAATCTTTATACATGCATCAGAAAGAACAGTAATTTAATTTTATATAAAACTAAACTTCATCAGGAGGACGTTATGACAAAATCTTCACTTATCGAGAAAATATCTGAGAAGGTCGAAGGACTCTCAAAAAAACAGACCGAGGTCGTGATCGAGACGATCTTTGAGAGCATCAAGGAGACCCTGTCAAAGGGCGGAAAAGTCGAGATAAGGGGTTTTGGCAATTTCAGGCTCCGCAGCAGAAATGCGAGAAAGGCGAGGAACCCGAAGACCGGCGAAGCAGTCGATGTCCCGCCAAAGAAAGTGCCCTATTTTAAGGTCGGCAAAGAGCTGCGCGAGATGGTGAACAAAAACATGTAGTTCCCATTCAATGGGCACTCATCAATGATTACCCCGCCACTCCTGTTTTTCAATTAAAGGGGCGCGGCCGCCGCGCCCCTTTAATTGCGCATTTCCCGCCTTTCGCGCTTCCACCCTTTCCCGCTTTTTTCTTGCCCAACCAGCATAAAATGGAATATACTTTTCGTTAACAAGAAGACAAGGGGACAGTTCTCGAACAATGCGTCTATCTCTCTATATAATTGACATCCTCATATTGGCAGTTATTGTAACTGTCTGCTCTTCAGCGTTCGCTACCCCTGAATATTCCGAGAGGGCCGAACAGGGGTGCCTGACCTGTCATATCGATGAAGAAGGCGGCAGCGAGCTGACAACAGAGGGACTGGAATTTGCCGCATCCGGTTATGAATGGCCGCCGGAGGGCGGATACAGGGTCCTTGGACCGATCCGTAAATCCGTACGTTTGGGTGTTGGTTTATTTCATATCGTTGCTGCTTTTCTATGGTTTGGCACGATACTGTATGTTCATCTTATGCTCAGGCCTGCATATGCAGAACGGGGATTGCCCAGAGGTGAAGTTGCTCTTGGATTAATATCCATGATCGTTGTCGGAGTGAGCGGTATATTGCTTACCATTTCCAGGATCAGAAGTCTTGATGTGCTCTATGTAAGTCAATGGGGACAACTGTTGTCTTTGAAAATCATCTTTTATCTGATAATGATCTCTTCCGCACTCTTTACTGTCATGTTCATCGGTCCAAAACTGAAAAAAGGAAAGATAAAAGCGAGTATTCCGGCAGATAAAATATTTGATCCCCTGACCCTCCAGGCCTTTGACGGAAAAAATGATGCACCTGCATTCATTGCATTCAAAGGAAAAGTGTATGATATGACGGCGCTCAAGCTATGGAATATGGGGGTGCACATGAAGCATCTGGCCGGACGTGACCTGACTGACTCAATCACAAAAGCTCCTCACGGAGAAGAAAAACTGGAAAAACTGAATGTCGTCGGGACGTATGATGCCACGGTGAAACCACCAAAGACATTTGAACAAAAAGCTTTTTATTTCATTGCCTATATGAATCTTTTTATCGTATTTATCGTGCTCTTTATCATCGCGTACTGGAGATGGGGACTCTAACGTATCTCAAGCCGCTGAAAACTGGACGGGTATCACAGGTTACTTTTCGGGGTTGCGCTGTAATGAGGTATGCAAACCGGTTTAAGGCATGTTTTTATGCTTCAGCGGCATTCCTCTCGCAGCTCTGTGGCATACGTATGAAAAACCATAGAGTCCATGCAATAATTCCGATTACTCTTTTATCGTGAATCTTATGTGTGAATGATGTAAGATCATCAGATAACGACGTAACAGGTATATGCAGTGTTCCGGTGAATCATTAAACAGGCATTCCATAAGGAAGGAGTTACATGAGCGCCATACAGGACCTTATAGAACAGATAAAAAATCTTGAAAAACGATTGTCTCTGGAAATTCAGAAAAAAGAAGAGGAATTTTTCTATTCAATTCAGGGGAAAAAAGTTGATTTTGAAAAATCGACCAGACAATACCATAAAACGCTCACCACGAAGATTCATACGTATATTTTCAATGCCGGGATACTCAACATACTCACGGCCCCGCTGATATGGTTTTGCCTTGTCCCCTCGCTTTTCATGGATTTCGTTGTATCAATTTATCAATGCATCTGTTTTCCTGTATATAATATCCCCAAAGTGCACCGGAGTGACTATATCATAATAGACCGTCATGCTCTTCAGTACCTGAATGCACTCGAAAAATTGAATTGCATCTATTGCGGATACGTCAATGGTCTGATCGCCTACATTCAGGAAATAGCTGCCAGGACTGAACAGTACTGGTGTCCAATCAGGCATGCGAGAAAAATCGGCACTATCCATAGCCGCTATAAATATTTTCTGGAATATGGAGACGGCGATGCCTACAGAAATGATATTGATACAATCAGAAGAAATTTTAATGATGTAAATAATTCAAACAGGTGAAAAATTGTATTTTCCAGTCGCTGGCATTGAAGTAAACCCATTCATACCCCCGCTCGTAGCCTTCATAATTTCTTTTTTTACGTCAATGGGAGGTGTGTCCGGCGCTTTTCTGATATTGCCGTTTCAGGTGAGTATACTCGGTTTTAACACCCCTTCGGTCAGTGCAACGAACCAGTTATTCAATATAGTTGCAATACCAAGCGGAGTATATCGATATATTAAGGAAGGGCGCATGGTATGGCCGCTTACAGGGGCAGTGATTGCAGGAACATTGCCCGGAGTATTGATCGGTGTTGTTCTCCGTATTCAGTATCTCCCGGATCCCCGAAGCTTTAAGATGTTTGCCGGATTTGTTCTCCTCTATATCGGGGGCAGGCTCCTGAAAGATCTATTGCTAAAAAAGAATGGAGAAAAAAATAAGCCTTCTGCAGAAGAGCAATTTCAAAAAGTGATTCAACAATACAAAGCAAAACAGGGGCATGAAAAACAACTGCCGACGGCAGTTGTAAAAAAATTCAATCTTTCCCGGATCGTTTATGAATTTTATGGACAGGAGTTTGATGCAAGTTCTGTCGGCATAATGACCCTGAGCTTTATTGTCGGCATTATTGGGGGAGTGTACGGCATTGGCGGAGGCGCTATTATTGCTCCTTTCTTCGTAAGTTTTTTTGGGCTTCCTGTGTATACGGTGGCCGGCGCGGCATTAATGGGAACTTTTGTAACTTCTGTTGCAGGGGTATTGTTCTATCAGCTCATAGCCCCTTTTTATCCGGACATGGCTATAGCTCCCGACTGGGCCCTGGGTTTCTTATTCGGTACAGGCGGTTTTGCAGGCATGTATTGCGGAGCGAGGTTGCAAAAATTTGTCCCTGCCAGGATAATCAAGTGGATACTGGCTGCCTGTATCTTATTTCCAGCCTGTAAATATATTATTGAATTTTTTAATTGATCGATTAATATATAAAAAAATCTGACAGTCTGCTCCTGTTCAACGTTGAGCCAAGAGCCAGTCTCCCCTACGGGTCGTAGACGACTGGCAAATGAAAATCGGCCTGTGCCCCTGAATTTTATTATTTAAAAGAACATGCTGAAAAATCTTGTAAAGAAAAACCGCAGTTACCGACGTTTTTATCAGAACATCCCCGTTACAAAAAAACAATTAAGAAAATATATCGACCTGGCGCGGATGTCTGCCTCGGCAGCGAACCTGCAGCCACTTAAATATATCCTGTCCCGGAGCAAAGAGAAAAACGCCCTTATCTTTAGGACGTTAGCCTGGGCCGGTTATATCAAGAACTGGGACGGTCCCGGGGAAGGCGAACGCCCTTCGGCATACATCATTGTGCTTGGTGATACAACGATCAGTAAATCATGTCAGTATGACTGCGGCATTGCCGCGCAGAGTATTTTACTTGGGGCCGTGGAAGACGGCCTCGGAGGATGCATCATTGGTTCAATAAAGAGGCAAGAGCTCAGAGAAGCATTAAACATTGCTGACCGCTATAACATACTCATTGTCCTGGCGCTCGGCAAACCCAAAGAAATAATCAAAATCGAAACAGCGTATGATACAAAAGAGATCAGGTACTGGCGCAATAACAGTGACGTACATCATGTCCCCAAACGCCCTCTCGAGGAAATTATTATCGAACCGGGGGGCGATTCATAAACCGCTTGCAATTATGCCAAACCAGGGCAGACACACTGGTCTGCCCCTACAGTAATACTCTCTCCCCTTCCCGCTGACCCTCTTCCGCGTTTTTATACTCAATTATGTTATCATTTATAACGTTTTCTGACTGAACGTTCACCCCGGATATCTATATGTCAAAAAGCAAAGTATACATAGTCGGTGCCGGACCCGGAGATATCGGCCTTCTGACCGTAAAGGGTCTGAAGTGCCTCCAGAGAGCGGAGGTCGTTGTCTACGATTTCCATCTCAACGCCCAGGTATTAAATTACATTCATCACGACGCGGAACTGATCTACGCGGGCAAGCGCGGCGGTCAGCACACCATGACTCAGGATGAAATCAATGCAACGCTCGTTGAAAAGGCAAAGGAAGGGAAAACAATCTGCCGTTTAAAGGGCGGCGACCCCTTTGTGTTCGGCAGGGGTGGCGAAGAAGCGGAGGTGCTCGCAAAAGAAGGGATTGAATTTGAAATTGTTCCCGGAATAAGTTCAGCGGTGGCGGCCCCTGCGTACGCTGGGATCCCGCTTACCCACAGGTCTTACTCATCATCGCTCGCAATTGTCCCGGGCTATGAAGATGTCACGAAAAAAGAAAGTTCCATTGACTGGTCAAGACTTGCCACCGGTGTCGGGACCATCGTCTTTCTCATGGCCGTAAAAAACATTACCCGGGTCTGCCAGAAACTTGTTGAAAACGGAAGGTCAGCGGGCACGCCCGTTGCCGTAATACGGTGGGGAACCAGGGCAGACCAGACAACCCTGACAGGGGACCTCTCGTCAATCCCGGACATTGTCAGGGAAAACGAGATTAAACCTCCCGCGGTCATGGTGGTCGGGGATGTGGTCAGGTTGAGAGACACTCTTAAATGGTATGAAGAGAGGCCCCTTTTTGGCCAGCGGATCCTTGTCACACGAGAGCACTCCCTCGGGTTTGAACCTCTGGAAGAGCTCGGCGCTGAGATAATAGAGTTTCATACCGTGAAGATTGTCCCCCCCGAAAGCTGGGACGAACTCGACAGTGCCATAGATGCGATCCAGTCCTACGACTGGCTGATATTGACAAGCGGCAACGGGGTGCACTATTTCTTCAGGAGGCTGTTTGAAAAGAGGACCGACATAAGGGAACTGAAAGGCATAAAGATATGCGCCATCGGTTCAAAGACCGCCTCAATGATCAACAAATTTGGCATTAAGGTCGACCTGGTCCCTGATAAGTTCAAGGCAGAGGGACTGATAAAGTCATTTGAAGAGCACTACGGAGAAGCAGGATTGAAAAACGTACGGTTTCTGCTGCCGCGCGCTGAAGTGGCACGGGAGGTCTTTCCGGACAGGATCAGGGAGCTTGGAGGTGTAATTGATGTCCCTGCAGCATACAGGGCCGTTAAACCGCACACCCATGGGAGGAGGCTGAAGCGTTTTTTAAAAGAAGGCAAGATCACCATAGCAACGTTTACCAGCGCCGCAACATTCAACAACTTCATGGAGATGATGGGAGAAGACGCCGAGTCCCTGTTGCAGGATGTTGCCATTTCAGTTATCGGCCCGGTGACCGCACAGGCAATAGAAAAGGCGGGACTGAAAGTCAGCATCATGCCTAAAGAAGCAACGATTGAAGCAATGGTGAATGAAATCATACATTGGGCAACGAAAAAATAAAATTGCAAATTACCAATAAATCCCAATTACCAATTTTGCAAACTGAATTTTGAAGGAATTCTTTGAAATTTGGTATTATCCTTTCGAACTTATTTGTTATTTGGTACTTGAAATATAGAATTTATCATTTATAATGATTCCCAAAGATCAGAAAATTAAAAATGCTCTCCTCGAATTTCTCAGAACAAAGTCAGCGCGGCCTGCAGGGCTGCGGGAAATCAGCAGCAGGCTTCGTATATCAAAAAAAGAGTCACGGACCTTAAAGAGGGCACTCCGTTCCCTCATCGAATCGGGCGATATTTTCAAAACTAAGAAGGGACTGTACGGTCCTTCTGACAGGATGAACCTCTTCACCGGCTTCTTTGAAGCACACCGGGACGGCTATGGATTTATCATTTCAGAAAAACAGGGAGAGCGCGACCTCTTTGTCCCTCCACGCCGGACCATGGGTGCAATGTCGGGCGACCGCGTTGTTGCCCGTATAGAAAGCATTTCAAAGAGTGAAGGCACGATCGTCAGGATCCTTGAGCGGGGGCAGAAAAAGATTGTCGGAGCGTTCTACCAGGACAAGGGCATTAGCTACGTAAAGCCAAAAGGCAGGAAATTCCCCTTTCATATTCTGGTCAGCCCCAGAGAGCGGGCAGGAGCGCAGAATGAAGATATGGTCTCGGTCGAGATCACCACATATCCCTCAGCAAGCAGACCTGCTGAAGGAAAGGTACTGCAAGTACTTCCCGCCGTAACCGGGCCGGAACTCGAAATAGACATAATCCTTGAAGAATACTCCCTCCCCCGGAAATTCCCGGCCGCTGTCAGCGCTGAACTGAAACAGCTGACCGCTGAAATACCAAAACGAAAAAGGAAAGATTGCCGTAACCTTCTGACTGTCACCATTGACGGCGAGACCGCAAAGGACTTCGATGATGCCATTTCGATCACGAAAACTAATGACTCTTTTGTGTTATATGTTCATATTGCCGATGTCAGCCACTATGTGCCCTGGGATTCCGCAATCGATCTTGAGGCAAGGAAAAGGGGCACAAGCGTCTACTTCCCCGGCAGTGTCATTCCCATGCTACCCGAAAAGCTCTCAAACAATCTCTGCAGTCTCGTGCCAAAGCAGGACAGGCTGACATTTACCGTAGAAATGCGCTTCAGTCTTCAGGGAAATCTCATCGCCAGGCAGTTCTACCCGAGCATAATCCATAGCAATGAGAGAATGACCTATACGTCTGTAAAGAAAATTCTTGTGGACCTCGACAAAGCAGAGCGGTCAAAATACGACAATCTCATAGAGAGTTTCGAGCTTATGAGCGAACTGAGCGCGCTGCTGAGAAACCAGAGGACCATCCGCGGCAGCCTGGATTTCGACCTGCCGGAACCAGAGGTCATGCTCGACCTGCAGGGACGGCCTGAGGCGATCTGCAAGGCAGAGAGGAACCTCGCCCACATGATTATCGAAGATTTCATGATCGCGGCCAATGAGGCCGTTGCTACTCATCTTGAGGAAGCAGAGATGCCTTCACTCTACCGGGTCCATGAGAAACCGGACCCGTTTAAACTTGAAGAACTGAAGCCCGTGCTCAATGCGTTCGGCATAAATGTCAAGAAATCCGCTAACATGGCCTTTCATTCTATCCTGAAGAAAATTACCAAGGGGACAAATGAAGAGTCGCTTCTGCATATCCTGCTCCTGCGCTCTCTCAAGCAGGCAAAATATTCCCCGGAGAACCTGGGGCATTTCGGACTCGCCTCACAATGCTACACGCACTTCACCTCGCCCATACGGCGTTATCCTGACCTTATTGTTCACCGGGTGCTGAAAGATTCTCTTTCCGGGAAAAAATATCCTGACCGGAAAAGAAAGCACCTTGAAGAGATCCTCCCGGACATTGCAGCCCATTCATCAAAAACCGAGCGCACCGCTGATGAGGCTGAGCGGGAAATTCTGAGTGCGATGAGGGCATGGTTCATGAAAGACAAGGTCGGCAATGAATATCAGGGCATTGTTTCAAGTATTACTTCTCACGGCCTGAAAATACAGCTGAAGGACTTCTTTGTGGAAGGCTACCTGCATGTTTCATCCATGACTGACGATTATTACTGGTTTGACGATAAAAACTACCGCCTCATCGGCCGGCGAAAAAAGAGAACCTTCAGCATCGGCCAGGAAGTGCGAGTACGGATCGACCGCGTTGACGTTGAAGAACGGGAGATCGACCTGGGCCTGGTCTGAAACCGGCAGGAAAATTCACTACCTGTCGGTCCCTGAAAAATTAACGAGGCCATCATTGTCAGTATCAGCGTATACCGCTCTGTTATAGTCGAGCTGCTCCTGAATGCCGCCTCCGCAGCTCCTGTTATTTGTTGTATACCGCGATAATGACTCACCACTGTTCAGCCTCAGTGTCGTTGTCGTTATTTCCCTGTTGTTATCTATCCGTCTGCACGAGCCGTCAATCATAAAGTCCCTCCGGGAGCCCGTGTTATTCCAGACCCTGTATGCATTTCTCCCTATATATACTGTCGTTGAGCAGGAGTTGCTTCCGCCCGCGCTGCTCACAGAAAGATCAAAAGTGGTCAAGGACGAGAGTGTGCCCGTTGTGCAGGAATCTCCATTGGTAATTGCAAACGTCGTGCAGGTTCCTCCCTGTGGGGAGAAGCTTGCATAGGCAGGGCCGTTTGTTACGCTGAAAGTCAGGTCTGTGGTTCCCCCTGACTGAATAATACTGGAGCTTGCCGTCAGACTGCACGATACTGAACCGCCGCCACCACCGCCACCACCGCCGCCGCCTCCTCCGCTACCGCCGCTACCGCCGCTTGTATCGCTTATCGCGATGGAAAGTGACTTTGTCGCGGTTCTTCCGCGGGAATCTGTTATCTGTACGGAAAATGATGTCGTGCCGGCCGCTGTCGGCGTACCCGATATCACATTGGTACCCCCCGTCTGGCTCAGCCCGGCCGGGAGAGTCCCGATCGCCCATGTATATGTTCCGCTTCCCCCTGACGCTGCTACTGCAGCACTATAGGCGGTACCGACTGTTCCGGAGTGCAGGACTTCGGTGTTAATTCTCGGATCATTCGGATTGATGGTAATAGTCAGACTCTTTGAAGCAGTCCTGCTTTCATTATCAGTGACCGTCACGGTAAAATTAAAACTCCCATCGAGTATCGGCGGCACGGACGAAGGCACTGTTGCCGCTGTGACAGCCCCTGCCGCTGTTATACATAATCCCGTACTCGCCGCACTGATTGGATAATCCGACGCGCCACATCCGAACGTGCCCTGGACCTGGCCGTTCACGCTCCAGATATATGGGGGGGTACCGTCCGTTGCCTGCAATACTGTGGAAGGATACGCAAGCTCCTCAGTGCCGATTGGAAGACTGTCTGTCGTTATCCTGAACGAATTGCATATCTGCTCCCTCAGAAAGTTTATATCCTGATACATTACGATATCATCATACCCTTCCATCGTCCCGGTTCCCGCACAGGCAACGGAAGTCCCGATGTCAGATATCGTAAACGGGGACCCCAGTCCGGTCTGGTTACACATGTTTTCGCCCTGGCTGAACACAACAAACGCCACATTGTTTTTTGTTGCGCCATTATCATTCACCGTTAAATAGGTCCCCTGTGTTGTGCAGAGATCAGCCGCCGTTATTGCCCCGGCCGGATAATAGAGCAAGTCCTTGCCATAAGCATCTTTTGTTTTTGTGCTTAGAACGGTGAGATCAGCGGGCAACATCTTATTCGCCACGGTGTATCCAATGATTACATTAAACACCTCTTTTACGGTGTCTCTCGTCTCATGCAGCTTTGCCCTCTTTGTCATGGGCCCCATCAGTCCGGCCCCCATTCCGACCAGCAGGCCGATTATCACAAGCACGATGGCAACTTCAACCAGCGTAAAGCCCGGCATTTGCTTCTGTATATCTTCCATAATTCTCCCCCGAATGCCTCTTAATTATTAATCGCAATAGACAGAATCTTCATCGCCGTTCTTCCGGCTCCATCGGTAATCTGTACGTTAATCGAATACGTTCCGGCTGCCACTGGTACTCCGGAGATGACATTACCTGATGATAAAAGGTTTGGCGGCAGAACGCCTGAAATATTCCATGCATACGTGCCGGGGCCGCTGCCTCCCGATGCTGCTATTGAGGCTTTGTACGGAATTCCTACTGCCCCTGAGTGCAAGACATCAGTATTAATTTCAGGATCATTGGGATTAATGGTCATAGAGAAACTTTTCGATGCTGCTCTGCCCTCCTGATCAGCAACCGAGACACTGAAACTGAACGTACCATCTTCCCTCGGCGTACCGGACAGAAGCCCTGAAGCACCGGGAGGATTGATTCCTGAAGGGAGAGAACCCGATACCAATGACCAAATGTATGGGGCGGTCCCGTCGGTGGCCTGCAATGAAACCGTTGGATACGGAACCTCTTCTGTGCCCCGCGGAAGGCTGTCAGTCACAATCTTGAACGCACTGCAGATCCGCTCCCTCAAATAATGGATGTCCTGATACATCACAATATCATCGTATCCCGCGGGACAGCTGCCCGGGGTTCCAAATCCGGATATGGTAAACGGTGATGCAGTCCCCGTATCATTACATACGTTTTCGCCCTGGCTGAATACAATAAATGCAACATTATTTTTACTCGTGCCGTCATCATTGACCTTCAGGTATCCTCCCTTTGTCGTGCAGAGGTTCCCCGCTGTTATGCCGCCTGCAGCAGAATAGACCAAATCCCTGCCATATGCGTCTTTTGTCTTAACACCGAGCACCTGAAGGTCAGGCGGAATAATTTTGTTTGCTGCCGAATATCCGATAATCGCATGGTAGACATCGTTCACCATGTCCCGTGTCCTGCTCAGCTTCACCTTCTTCGTCAGAGGCCCCATCAACCCCGCACCCATTCCCACAAGCAGCCCTATGATCACCAGGACCATCGCAAGCTCAATAAGAGTAAATCCCTTCTCCTGGTCTGTCACCACAGATGCATTCTCTCTATAAATGCCCGTCATGTCTTCTCTACTCACTGCCTGTCGCGTGCCATAACACTGACAGCCTCTCAGAAGGTGAAAAAGGGACGACCCTGATCGTCCCTTCCCATGGTACAGAAAAAAGTTGTAACACCATCTCTCAGTTACAGTGCATAATAAACATTCACTGTAGCTGTGGTATAGGCTGCGCTTGCCTGAACACTGCCCGTATTGTATATTCCGTCATCAAATTTGATGTCCACCATCTCGGCAATGCTGCCAGCGACATTGCCGGCATACACGGCATTTTTTGTGCCGATGCCGGTCCCAAAATCCATGCTCGTCAGGCCGTACTTTCCCCCGTACGGGTGACCGGGAAGCGACGCCACCCCTGTTGCTGCCGGATCACCCGACAGAAGACCTGCATACCGCAATGCCTGCCATGCATCCTGTGACTCATTGGCAGGGGTCGCAACATTGCCCTCGATCAGGCCGTCGCCGTCGCCCCCGCTGTTTGCAAGTGACCACCCGTGGGTATTTGCATCATCACCGGTAATCGCGTTGTATTTGTCGTAATATGAAAAATAAGCGGCACTTATTGCCTGAAGATCATTCACGAGCCTTTTCCGCTTGGCATCATCAATCATTGCCTGTCCTTTTAGGACAGCTCCTATCATTAACCCGATTACCACCATGACGATAGCGAGTTCAACAAGGGTAAATCCTCTCTCTCCCATACACTTCCTCATCTCTTCCTCCTCTTAATATATGAACTTAAATGTATATGCTGAATCTGTTTCTTTACGAACATAATATTTAGTTTCTTATCGGCCGGGTGCTGAAAATCTTTAACAGCGACTACATACTATAGTGTTAATGCAGATATGGGAGACTGTGAGATAAGAGGTATGAGGTAAGGACAGATTCAATTTAATTTTTTACTGAGAGCTGATCGCTGAATGCTTATCGCTTTAGAGTCAGGAGAATAGAGTTAAGACAGGAAAAGCAGTATAAGTAAAATATACAATGCTGTTTGTCGATTAGAGAAATTCTGGAACAGGCTTCCATGGCTGCTCAAAGATCTTTGATAATGACTACCATAAACGCATGTAAATAATCTGGGCTAATACCCTCTCCTGATCGCGTCCGCAACCCTGGCGACACGGACCATCTCTTTTACGTCATGCACCCTGATAATGTTTGCTCCGTTGAATATCCCAATGGCTGCTGCTGCTGCCGTTCCCTCAAGTCTGTCCGTAACAGGCAGGTCATCAAGGATCCTGCCGATAAATGACTTTCGAGAATGGCCCAGGAGGACCGGCTTTTCGAACCCTTCAAATTCATTTAATCGCTGTATGATTTCGAGGTTATGTTCAACTGTCTTTCCAAATCCTATGCCAGGATCGAGGATAATCCTGTCTCCGGGAATGCCGGCCTGCATCGCGATGTGAATCCCCTCGCGCAAATAATCCATAATTTCAGAAATCAGCGACGTATAGACCGGATTTTTTTGCATGTTTTCAGGCGTGCCCTTTATATGCATTATGACTACCGGTATTTTGTGCAAAGCCGCTATTGAAGGCATTTGGGGATCGAACCGCAGACCGCTGATATCATTGATCATGGAAGCTCCCGCTGAAACCGCCGCTTCAGCAACAGCTGACTTATATGTATCAATCGATACCGGAATTTGAACTCTCTTTGTGATCTCTTCAATAACCGGAACAACGCGCTGTATTTCCTCCTTTACTGAGACCTTCTCAGCCCCCGGCCGTGTGGATTCTCCACCTACATCTATTATGTCTGCGCCGTCACGCTCCATCGCGAGCGCCTGTTCAACGGCACTGTCCCTGCGAAGATAGCTCCCCCCGTCCGAAAAAGAGTCAGGGGTAACATTCAGAATACCCATGATGTACGTTCTTTGCGTAAAATCAAAGCTGTAATTTCGCCATGAGAGTTTCATTCGCTAAGAGGTATTAATTAATTGAAGATGAACATAAGAAGTATTTACATTTAACAAATAACGGATAACGAGTAACAGCATGGGTTGGTGTTTGAAACTTGGGATTTGTTTAATTATGCTGTTGCTTCCGGGACCGCATCCGCATCGTCTTTTGACCCGGAAACGGAATAGGCCTTGTCCCCGTTTTGCACAATCGCTTCAATATCAGCTGCGCCGAGTGTTTCCTTCTCCAGTAATGCCATGGCAACGTTCGTCAGGAGTGTCTTGTTATCAAGGAGAAGACGCTTCGCATATGCATATCGTTCCGCAACTATCTTCTTGATTTCCTCATCGATCTCTTCAGCTGTCTTCTCAGAATAGTCCTTGTGCTTCGTAAATTCCTTGCCAAGAAAAATCTGCTCCTCCCGCTTGCCGAAGGTAAGAGGTCCCAGTTTGTCGCTCATTCCCCATTCACAGACCATCTTCCGCGCAAGGTCAGTCGCCCGCTGAAGATCATTGCCTGCCCCTGTCGTCAAATGGCCAAGAG